>Ga0224512_10000178_pt1 | contig 68775 bp, 82 predicted proteins | sample SF_May12_sed_USG_4_FD_169103 | JGI IMG/M metagenome (GOLD analysis project Ga0224512, IMG submission 169103) | Sediment microbial communities from San Francisco Bay, California, United States - SF_May12_sed_USGS_13 | ecosystem: Environmental > Aquatic > Marine > Sediment | place: USA...
GCACTGTTCGTCGATGGCGAGCTTGGTGGAATTGTCGATTTCGACTACGCCTGTCGGGACAGTTTTGTTTTCGATATCGCGGTGCTGCTCAACGACTGGTGTATCGGCACCGATGCTCGGCTAGATCCAGAACGGGTCGCGGTAGTGCTCGATGCCTACCAGCAGCAACGGCGACTCAGCGCTGTCGAGCTCGATGCGCTGCCGCTGATGCTGCGGCTCGGCGCGCTGCGGTTCTGGTTGTCACGGCTTTACGACAGGGTATTTCCGCTTAGTGGAGAGCTGACTTTCAGCAAGGATCCGGATGTGTTTCGCGAACTGCTACGTCAGCACAACGCCAGAGGCCAGGAACTGGCGCAGATTTTTCGGTCGTATTACCCCGGGTAACGGGGCCACGGCAAGTTTTCCCTTAGCCGGATCATTTGCCGATACAAAAGCTCGAAAAGATTTTTCCGAGCAGATCCTCGCTGGTGAACTCGCCGGTTATCTCGTTCAGATATCGCTGCGCCGCACGCAGATCTTCGGCTATCAGTTCCCAGGACCGCGTCGTGGCAAAGGTATCGGCTGCCTGAGCGATGCAGTCGCGAGCGCGGATCAGAGCGTCGACATGGCGGCGCCGCGCCATGAATGCCTGGTTATCCTGATTGTAATCGGCGGCCTCACCGGTAATACGCTGGATCAAAGACTCGATACCCTCGCCCGATACCGTGGAAATGAACAGCGCGTCTCCCCGATTGACATTATCCGCTCCCGGCAAGTCGCATTTACTGAATACCAGTTGCAAATTGTCGACGGGGAGTTTGTCGATAATTTTTCGGTCCGCGGCGGTCAACCCCTTGCTGGAATCGACCAGGTATATGACAACATCGGCCTTCGCGATCGAATCCCATGCACGCCGTATTCCCTCCTGCTCCACCGGATTCTGCGATTCGCGCAAACCTGCGGTATCGCTGACCTTGAGCGGTATACCCTTCAATGAAATATGTTCCCGCAAGACGTCACGCGTGGTGCCTTCGATCTCGGTAACGATGGCAGCCTCGTATCCGGCGAGATAGTTTAACAGGCTTGATTTTCCGGCATTGGGTAATCCGGCCAGGGAAACGGTCAAACCCTCCTGCAGCCTGCGGCCGTGCTCGGCCTGATCGAGCAGGTTCTGTAAGTGCTCGCTACAGGCAGCGAGTCGGCTACTGATGTCTGAAATGTCGAGAAAATCGATCTCTTCCTCGGCAAAATCGAGCGCTGCCTCGATGTATGCCCTGAGATCTATCACCGCTTCGACGAGCGCGTTGACCTGCCGCGAAAATTGCCCTTCCAGCGAGCGTATCGCAGCGCGTGACGCGGCGCGGCTACCGGCTTCGATCAGGTCCGCGATCGCCTCCGCCTGGGTTAGATCGAGTTTGCCGTTCAGGAAAGCCCGTTCAGAAAATTCTCCGGGCCTGGCCAGGCGCGCGCCCAGTTCACCCAGCCGTTGCAGCAGCATGTCGAGCACGACAGGACCGCCGTGAGCCTGGATTTCGAAGCTGTCTTCGCCGGTATAGCTATGCGGCGCCTTGAAATACAGGCAAATTCCGTGATCGAGCAGCTCGTCGTCGGCATCGTAAAAGCGTCGATACTGGATTCTGCCGGGCGCTATCTTGCTGGCGCTTATCGTTTCGCCGATGGTAAGCGCATGCGGGCCCGAAAGACGCAGGATGCCGATGCCCCCGGTTCCCGGAGGCGTTGCAATCGCGACGATGGTTTCATGCGTGGGCATGTCGGCAGCAAAGAAGCCAGAGCGGCGCTACTTGGTCGAGGCTTCGATTCGTTTGGTGATGACCCACTGTTGCGCTATCGACAGGGTATTGTTGACAACCCAGTACAACACCAGTCCCGACGGGAAAAAGGCGAAGAAGATAGTGAATACGAACGGTAGCGCCATCATGATTTTTGCCTGTATGGGGTCTGGCGGCGGCGGATTCAGCTTCTGCTGGATTACCATGCTGATTCCCATCACGATAGGCAGCACGTAATACGGATCCATGACCGAGAGGTCCTTTATCCAGAAGATAAAAGGAGCCTGGCGCAGATCGACGCTTTCGAGCAGCGCCCAGTATAGCGCTATGAAAACCGGGATCTGGACCAGGATGGGTAAACAGCCGCCCATCGGGTTGATTTTTTCGGTCTTGTAAAGCTCCATCATCGCCTGGTTCATCTTCTGGCGGTCGTCGCCATAGCGTTCCTTCAGCGTTTTCAGGCGCGGGCTGACTTTGCGCATTTTTGCCATCGAGCGGTAACTGGTTTCGGAAAGCTTGTAAAACACCGCCTTGACCGTCAGCGTAAGTAATATGATCGCAACACCCCAGTTGCCGACGAATCCATGGTACCAGGACAGCAGCCAGTAGAGCGGCTTTGACAGAAAAGTCAGGACGCCGTAATCGACGGTCAATTCCAGGCCCGGAGAAATTTCTTCCAGTCGATTGACGATCTTCGGCCCTACGAAGAGCCGGCTGGAAAAATCACCGCTGCCACCGGCAGGCACCAGCAGGTTTTGCGAGCGCATACCGATGGTGTAGGTCGCCGGATTCCGCCTGGTGTTTGCGATCGTGTAGATCAGGTTTGTATCTTCCTGTCCCGGTACCCAGGCCGACAGGAAATAATGCTGGATCATCGCGATCCATCCACCCTTCGACTCGAGCTTTAACTGGCTGTCTTCCATGTCGTCGAAGTCAACTTTTTCGTACTTGGTTTCCTCGTTGTAATAAACCGAGCCGGTATAGGTGTACAGCAAGCGTGACGTTTCCAGCGGACGGCTACGTTGAATCTGCCGGTATTCGCTGCCCAGCCAGTCCTGGCTGGAACGATTCTCGACCTGGTGCCTGACTTCGACCAGGTAATTCCCGCGCCTGAAGTGATAGGTCTTGGTGACCTCGACACCGTCCTGCTGCCAGCGCAACGGCACGACCAGTTCATCTTCGCCGTCGGCGAGTTCGTAGACAAGCTGGTCGACCGAGTAATCGCTATAATGGGTAGGCGCCCGTTCATCCTTGGTACGCAATCCACTCTGCAGGATGTGTAGCGAATCGCTGTCGTTGTGTACCAGTTCGAGCCAGTCGTTGGGTCGATCCAGCGAGGTTGGATACTTTTTGAGTTTGAGAGAGCGTACCACGGCGCCCCGGGTATCTATCAGCGCCTGCAGCACATCGGTATCGACCTTTAGCAGGCGCTGGGGTTGCGTCGTCGTGGCAATTTGTTCGCTAGTGGTATCGCCGGAAGCAACGCTCCCCACTTCGCTGGCGAGCTCCGGTAAGTCAGAACTTATCGTCTCCTGCGGTACGCTGCCGGTTTCACCGGATGTCTGAGGCCCGGTGACGGGTACCGGCTGGGGGCCATAGTCAGCCTGCCACTGCTGCCACATCAGCATACCAACGAAAATTAGCGCGGCGATCAGAAACAGCCGCGAGTTATCCATGATTATGCTCGTTAGCGGAGCCGGGCACCGGGTCATAGCCACCAGCACGCCACGGGTGACAGCTGCCAAGCCGCTTGCCGGCTAACCAGAGCCCGCGCAATATGCCATGGGTTTCGATGGCTTCGCGCGCATACTGGGAACAGCTAGGGGTATAGCGGCAGTTGTTGCCGAGGAACGGGCTCAGCAGGTAGCTATAGATCTGAATCAGGAATATCAGGATTTTTCGCATTGCTCGATGATGCTGTTCCAATGTTGATCGATGCTGGCTCGTATCTGCTTCGCATCGGCTACCAGTATTTCGCGCCTTACCATAATTACGATATCCCGCGTTGGCAACCGATTTTGATTTTTGCGAAAACTTTCACGAAACAGTCGTTTCAACCGGTTACGTATGACCGCCGATGATACCTGCTTGCGCGCTATCGCAAATCCCAGGCGGGGCCAGTTTCCTTGCTTTTGTCCCACCAGTAGCGTCATACGGCTATCACCGTATCGGGTGTTGTTCTTAAAAACCTGGCGGAAATCTATAGCGCGGGTTAGTCGCAGCCGTCTTGGAAAAGACTCGCTGACCTGAACACCCACTTTATGGCGTGAGTCGCGCTCTACCCTTTGCGCGGCGCGCGCGGATCACACTGCGTCCGCCGCGGGTTTGCATGCGCGCGCGGAATCCATGTGTCCTGGCACGTTTCAAATTACTGGGTTGAAATGTACGTTTCATCGCAAACGCCTCGGCTCTCTAGTTTGTCGCTTTCAACAAGGCGCGACAATGTACTGTTAGTGCCGCGCCACGTCAATATTTTATTGTGTGCAATCGATATATTTTACACATTTACCCGGCAATACGCGCAGGCGCCACGATAAGCGCATAAAAGAACCTTTTTTTTCGGCTTCGCCCCTTTGCTCGGGCTGTGGATAAGTATAATATTGACAGCTCCCGATCCGGCATCGGGAATTGCCTCGGGATCGGGCAAAAAGATCGAAAAATCTAGAAAACCAGGGGATTTTCCGAGCGCTGAGATGATGCGCTTCGGGAGAGCTTTTTATTCCGCGCATTACCGCGGGAAATCGAGGACAACGGAAAAACTTTGAATTCAATCTGGCAACAGTGTATCTCCTGCCTCGAAGGCGAAATCAGCGAGCAGCAGCTGAATACCTGGATATTGCCATTGCAGGTCGAACAGGAATTAAACACGCTGAGGCTGCTGGCGCCGAACCGGTTCGTAATGGACTGGGTGCGCAAACACTTCCTGGAGCGAATCCGTGAACTGGTTACCAGCCTGGACGACAGCAAGTCGATTTCGGTAAGCCTCGCGATTGGGTCGCAGACTCGAGAAATGGATAAAGGCGATAACATCAGGACGCCTCCGCCGCGGGCATATCGTGCGTCGGGGCTTAACGAGGGCCAGAAATTCCGCAACTTCGTAGAGGGTAAATCGAACCAGCTCGCGCGTGCGGCTTCGATCCAGATCAGCAGTAATCCAGGTTCCGAATACAATCCGCTTTATGTTTACGGCGGGGTAGGGCTCGGAAAAACCCATTTAATGCACGCAATCGGAAATCAGATTCGTGAAAACAACCCGGAAGCGAATATTCTGTACGTCAATTGCGAGAGATTCGTCTCTGATATGGTCAAAGCCCTGCAACATAGCCGTATGAACGATTTCAAGAATTCGTATCGTAGCCTCGACGCGTTGCTCATCGACGATATCCAGTTTCTTGCCGACAAGAACCGCTCGCAGGAGGAATTCTTTCATACTTTCAATTCCCTGTACGAGGCACACGCACAGATGGTGATTACCTGCGATCGATTCCCGAAGGAGATCGAGGGCCTGGAGGACCGCATCCGTTCTCGACTGGGGTGGGGTCTTGCGGTCGATATCAAACCTCCGGATCTCGAAACCCGCGTAGCGATTCTGAAAAGCAAGGCGGAGCAGGTCGACGCAAAAATACCCGACGATGTCTCATTTTTTATAGCGGAACGTTTCAAATCGAACATTCGAGAACTCGAAGGGGCATTGAAGCGGGTAGTCGCACATGCGCGTTTTACCGACGAACCCATAACCCAGGACTTCGCACGGCAGGCTTTGAAGGAGTTACTCGCGGTCCAGGACAAGCCGGTAACGATCGAAAATATCCAGAAACTGGTCGCCGAGTATTTCAAGATAAGGGTAGCTGATCTGCTGTCGAGCCGGCGCAACCGATCGATAACGCGACCGCGACAAATCGCGATGGCGCTCGCAAAGATCCTCACCCGACACAGTTTGCCGGAAATTGGTAGCGCGTTTGGAGGACGTGACCATACCACCGTGCTGCACGCATGCCGCAAGATCGAGTCGCTGAGAGCCGAGGACCGTCGCATCGACGAAGATTTCGAAATTCTCTCACGAATGTTGAGTAATTAGACATCCAGGGTAAGACAGCGGGGAAGCTGTGTATAAACTGATGATAAAAAAAAGTAGCGAATTTATCCCCCGGTTATGCACAGCTTAGTAATAGTATGCGGACAGGTTAGAATGAACAAAGGGCAGCATAAGATGCTGATTTTAAATAAGTTTCTCGACTTACCCCGGTGAGTCGAAGTTACTAGTAATTACAGCAAGCTAGATATATATGATGAAAACAACTATTAAAAGAGAAGATATGCTCGCGCCTTTACAACAGGTCATTGGTGCTGTAGAGCGTCGACAGACACTGCCAATTCTGGGTAATGTCCTACTCAAGTCATCGGGTGGTGACCTTAGCCTTACTGCTACCGATCTCGAGATCGAGATGGTTGCGGGGGTTTCTGCCAACGCTAACGAGGAATTCCAGACAACGATTCCAGCACGTAAATTACTCGATATTTGCAAGGCACTTCCCGAGGGATCGGAGATAACATTCAGTATCGATGACAACCGCGTTTCGTTAACGTCGGCGCGTAGCCGTTTCGCTTTGGCCTCGTTGCCTGCACGGGATTTCCCTGGACTCGATGAAATCGAGGAGAAACAGTCTTTCTCGATTTCTCAGAACACATTCAAGGAACTTTTCGATAAAACTTCCTTTGCGATGGCACAACAGGATGTCCGCTACTACCTCAATGGTATTTTGATGGAGTTATCACCCGGAAAGATCAAGTTGGTAGCGACTGACGGACATCGGCTGGCGTTGAGCGAGAGCGAAATCGACACCGGGGTTGACGAAGACAAGCAAATTATTATACCGCGTAAGGCGGTACTCGAGCTTTCGAGGCTGCTGGACTCCAGTGACGAAAAAGCAAAATGTATTTTGAGCCAGAATCATTTCAGGCTCGAAACCGGCAAGCTGGTTTTCACCACAAAATTGATCGATGGTAAGTTCCCGGATTACCAGCGAGTCATACCGGTCGATGGCAACAAGGTAATGGAAGTAGAGCGGGAGCTCCTGAAACAGTCGATGAGTAGAATCGCGATATTGTCCAACGAGAAGTATCGCGGTATAAGATTGAGCCTGTCTTCCGGTAATCTCTCGATACAGGCAAATAATCCAGACCAGGAAGAAGCCGAGGAGGAATTGCAGGTCGATTACAAGGAAGCCGAGATGGAAATCGGATTCAACGTGACCTACCTCATCGACGTTTTGAACGTCCTGAATTCAGAAAAGGTCCAGATTAAGCTAAAGGACGCAAACAGCAGCGCAATCATAAGCGATAGCAAGGACAAATCGAGTCTTTATGTCGTCATGCCGATGCGCCTTTAGGATAATGCGGGACGTTTATGGCGATCAGTCAGCTTAGCCTGACGGATTTTCGAAACCTCAAGAGTACAACGCTGGACTTCGACCGGCGCTTAAACCTGATAACCGGTGATAATGGTTCCGGTAAAACAAGTTTGCTCGAGGCGGTCCACGTACTTTGTCAGGGACAGTCCTTTCGCACCGCACAGCTGAAAGAATGTATTCGACACGATGCGAGTGGATTTCTGTTATTCGGACGTTTCGAGAGATTCAAGATCGGGCTTGCGAAGAGCGTCCGGAAGGTAGAGATACGCGTCGATGGCAAGGTGATTCATCGTAGATCCGACCTGGTGAGAAAGTCCCCTGTGAATGTCGTCAATGCCGATAGTTTCGAGCTGATAAACGGTGCTCCCGCCAGGCGCAGGGCATTTCTCGACTGGTGTTTGTTTCACGTGGAACCATCTTATGCGAATGACTGGCGCCGGTATCAACACTCGCTCAAGCAGAGGAACCGACTACTCAAAACACGAAAGGATTTAAATCTACTGGAATACTGGGACAGGGATCTTTTTGAATCGTCAGTAAAGCTAGGGGACATGCGCAGGATTTACACGATCAGGCTTCATGATATTGTTCAGGAACATTACCGGGAATTGCTGACGGGGATACCGCTAGAGATCGGATATCAGCAGGGATGGGAGGAACAGGAAACGCTGCTGCAATGTCTCGCAAATAGCCGGGAAAGAGATATACGTTCAGGGTACACAGGCGTCGGGGTACATAGGGACGATATTTCGATGACCACCAGTAACAGAAAAGTTGGCGAGGTGCTTTCCCGCGGGCAGAGTAAGAGGGTTTGTCTTGCCCTGTTCATGGCGGTGTTGAAAATGGTCAACGATGCTTGTGGGTCGACTGTCGTTTTGTTGATCGATGACCTTCATTCTGAGCTCGATAAAAAGGCTCAGGAACTCGTTTACCGGGAATTCGCCGGGATGAAAATTCAGTTATTTATCAGTAACATCGATAACAGTGTGCCCGCTGGCATCGGTGCTAAAGAATATAAAATGTTTCACGTGGAACATGGTATAATCAAGCCTCGAAATTTCAGTTAGACCCATTCATGTCAAACTACGATTCCACTAGCATCCAGGTGCTGAAAGGGCTTGATGCGGTACGCAAACGGCCAGGTATGTATATCGGTGATACCGACGACGGAACCGGTTTGCATCACATGGTTTTCGAGGCGGTAGATAATTCTATAGACGAGGCACTCGCGGGCCATTGCTCGGAGATCAGGGTTGTAATCCATAGCGACGGATCGATTTCGGTCAAAGATAATGGACGCGGAATCCCTGTCGATATTCACAAGGAAGAAGGGCGTTCTGCGGCAGAAGTAATCATGACGGTTCTGCATGCGGGCGGGAAATTCGACGATAATTCTTACAAGGTTTCAGGTGGATTGCATGGCGTCGGTATTTCGGTCGTCAATGCCTTGTCGGAAACCCTGTCTTTGCGAATCAAACGCCAGGGCAAACTGTACACCCAGGAGTATAAAAGGGGGGAACCACAGGGCGATTTGCAGGAAGTGAAGGATACCGACAAGACAGGCACCGAATTACGGTTTCTGCCGAGCCGTGAAATATTCAGCGATATAGAATTTCATTACGATATCCTCGCCAAACGTTTGCGTGAACTTTCGTTCCTGAACTCGGGAGTGCGCATATACCTTTTCGATGAACGCAGCAACAAGGAAGACCTGTTCGAATATAAAGGCGGTATTCGCGCTTTCGTCGAGCATCTCAACAAGAACAAGACGCCGATCCACGAGAAAACCATTGATATCAAGATGGACCTGGACAATGTCGGTGTCGAGGTATCGATGCAATGGAATGATTCGTACCAGGAAAACATCTTCTGTTACACCAATAATATTCCTCAGCGTGACGGCGGCACTCACCTGTCGGGATTTCGAACTGCATTGACACGCTCACTTAATCAGTATATGGAAAATACGCAGGTCAAGAAGGATAAGATATCCACCGGCGGTGATGATGCGCGCGAGGGATTGACGGCGGTTCTGTCGGTCAAGATACCCGACCCGAAGTTTTCATCCCAGACCAAGGAAAAGCTGGTTTCCTCCGAGATCAAGGGTATTGTCGAATCCGTCGTCAGCCAGCACCTGAAAGATTTTCTCGAGGAAAATCCGACCGACGCGAAGGCAATCACCAGCAAGATAATGGAAGCAGCGAGGGCGCGGGAAGCCGCGCGCAAGGCCAGGGAAATGACCCGCCGCAAGGGTGCACTCGATATCGCGGGTTTGCCGGGAAAGCTGGCAGATTGCCAGGAAAAGGATCCGGCGTTGTCGGAAATCTACCTCGTCGAGGGAGACTCCGCTGGCGGCTCTGCCAAGCAGGGACGAGACCGAAAAACCCAGGCGATCTTGCCGCTGAAGGGCAAAATTCTGAATGTAGAGAAAGCACGCTTCGACAAGATGTTGCAATCGGCGGAAGTAGGTACCCTGATTACCGCGCTTGGTTGCGGTATCGGCCGCGAGGAATTTGATATCGACAAACTGCGTTATCATCACATCATAATCATGACCGATGCCGATGTCGACGGCTCGCATATACGCACCCTGTTGCTGACTTTTTTCTACCGGCAGATGCGCGAGTTAGTGGATCGCGGGCATGTTTACATTGCGCAGCCCCCGCTTTACAAGGTGAAGAAAGGCAAACAGGAACGTTACGTCAAGGACGACAAGGAATTGAATGCCTATCTGCTGCAACTCGCCATCGAAGGCGCAAATCTCAATCTCACCGAAGATTCTCCGCCAATATCGGATCTCGCGCTCGAAAACATGGCGCGCCAGTATATAACCATACTAGCGATATTTGATCGGCTAAGGCGCTACATCCCTGCCGAAATACTCGAGGAGCTAGTCGATTTACCAGCAGTTACCGAATCTAAGTTGCTCGATGCCAAGGCGATGGCAGAGTGGGGTGATTCGCTTGCCAACCGACTCAACGCCAAAAGTGAGTCGTCCGTATCCTACAAAGTGTCAGTCAAAAGTGACGAGGACAGTAACCAGTTCGGTCTCAAAATTGACAAACGCCTGCACGGTATAGCGTCGTCCAGCGAGCTCACCAGCGATTTTTTCAACGGCGTTGATTATCAATCGATAGCGAATTTCGTCGAACAGGCCGGCGATCTATTCTCCGCCGATTCCTATATCAGCCGTGGCGAGCGCAGGGAGGTAGTGCACAGGTTCAGCGAGGCTTATGACTGGCTTATGAACGAGGCGCGCAAAGGCCTAAACATACAGCGCTACAAGGGCCTCGGTGAAATGAATCCCGACCAGTTGTGGGAAACCACGATGGATCCGGGCAACCGGCGTCTGCTCAAAGTGCGCATCGAGGACGCCATCGCTGCCGACGAAGTTTTTACCACGCTGATGGGCGACCATGTGGAGCCCCGCCGTGAGTTTATAGAGAGAAATGCCCTCAACGTCCACAACCTGGATATATAGCAACCTCTTGATTTAATTAAAATTATATCTATAAGTCATGGACGATAGAGATTAAACGGGACAAGTGGATGGATATGACGGGCATAATTTTCTGGGCCGCAGTGGTACTGCTGGTTATTTATATCATCAGTATCTACAACCACCTGGTGCGTCTGAAGCATAATGTCTCCAAGGCCTGGTCGAATATCGACGTGTTGCTCAAGCAGCGCCACGATGAAATTCCCAAGCTGGTGGAAACCTGCAAACAGTACATGAAATTCGAACAGGAAACCCTGGAGAAGGTCATGCAGGCCCGCTCCCGGGTTGCCGAGGCCAGGCAAAATCAGGACGTACCCGGACTCGGTCTCGCCGAGGGCGCCCTCAGAATGGGGCTCGGTCAATTGTTTGCGCTTGCAGAGGATTATCCCGAATTGCGGGCGAACGAAAACTTCCAGCACCTGCAAAGCCGCATCAGTACGCTCGAAAATACTATCGCCGATCGTCGAGAGTTTTATAACGAGTCCGTCAATATCAACAATATCGGCATCGAACAGTTTCCCGATATCATCGTCGCGCGTCTGCTTGGTTTCGGCGCACGCGAACTGCTCGAGTTCGAGGCAACCGAAATATCCGATGTCAGCGTGAAACAGTTGTTCGAAACCTGATAGCATAGCCGATCTCGAGCCATGTATTCGTGGATAGAGTACGAGATTCTCGGCATGTCCAGAACGGATTACCTGGTACTCTATGGCATCATCGCCGCGGTCGTAGGTTTTCTGATCTACTATTCATACCAGGCTTTTCGTCGCTTCCGTTTTATCGATGGCACCGCGACGTCGAAGATTCGCTCGGCGGCCCAGGGCCATGTCGAGTTGAAAGGCCTGTGCGAATGGTTGCCGAACGACACCATCGTTTCCCCGTTCAGCCAGAGTCGTTGCGTCTGGTATCACTGCACCATCGATAAGAGAAAACGCTGCGGCAAACGCAGTACCTGGACCAATATCTCCGACGAATGCAGCGACCATCTGTTCAGGCTGATCGACGAAACCGGTGAATGTATTGTCGATCCCGACAATGCTCAGGTGATCCCGGAGCTGGATCGAACCTGGTATGGCTATAGCCCGGATTACCGGACTCAGCCTGCCAGGACTAACAGCCTGCTGGCTTTCGGTTTCGGGAATTATCGCTTTCGTGAAAGGCTGATAAGACCCGCGACGCAATTATATGCGCTCGGATGGTTTCGCACGGTTTACAACAACCCGTCAGATGAATTCTTAGCCGCCGAGGTCGAGGAGCTGGTCAACCAGTGGAAGATACAACCGCAACGGTACCTGCGCGATTTCGATATCGACCAGAACGGAAAGATCCAGCAGGGCGAGTGGCGGGCAATCCGGGCGGCGGCAAGGCGACAGGTACTGTCCAGGCTAAAAAAGCAGAAGCAGGAACATCACCTGTTGTCTCGTGCGGACGATAAGCGACAACCGTTTATCCTGTCGACCAGAGCGGAGGAGGACCTGGTTAAACTTAAAAAACTGAAGGCTTATGCATCGGTAATGGCGGCGTTCATGTTATTCAGCGCCCTGGTTATGCTATCCGCGTTGCGAGCACCCCTGCCGCTATGATTGTCGCGCCTTGTTAAGTAGACTGGCCGCCCCTACCTTGGCCGGATGAATAAAAAAGTGACCAACCCCTTACTTGAACCCGGCGAACTCCCGCAGTTCAGCAATATTAAACCCTTCATGATCAAGCCCGCGATCGAGCAACTAATCGAGCAGAATCGCACCGCAATTTCGGCGCTGACCGCACAACCGCGACACGACTGGGATAGCCTGATCAAACCGCTCGAGTTAATGAACGACCGGCTCGACAAGGCATGGTCCCCGGTGCGGCACCTGAATTCGGTTAAAAGCAGCCCCGAACTGCGCGATGCCTATAACAGTTGCCTGCCCGTTTTGAGCGAGTATTCGACAGAAATCAGCCAGAATCACGCGCTTTACCAGGCCTACCGCGAAATCGAAGCATCGGAGGAATTCGAGAATTTTGACGCGGCACAGCGCAAGACCATTACCGATGCGCTGTTGAATTTTCGCCTCGGTGGCGTGGAGCTCGAAGGCGAGGCACGCGAACGTTATCAGCAACTGCAGAAAGATCTGTCCGAATTGCAGTCCAGTTTCGAGAACAATCTGCTCGATTCGACCCAGGCATGGCAATATCTGACCGAAGACCCGGCCGAGCTGCGCGGAATGCCCGAGTATGCGTTATCCATGCTGCGCCAGTTGGCCGAACAGAAAAACCTGCCGGGTTATCGGCTCACGCTGGACATGCCATGCTTTCTCGCGGTCATCACCTATGCCGAAAACCGTGACCTGCGTAAAGAGATTTACGAAGCCTACGTTACGCGCGCATCGGACCAGGGAATTACCGATAAAATATGGGATAATGCGGGTAATATGCAGCAAATTGTAGCCAAAAGACAGGAAAAGGCCAAATTGCTGGGTTTCGCCAACTATGCGGAGTACTCGCTCGAGACCAAGATGGCCGAGTCTGTGGAGCAGGTTACCGAATTTCTGCAGGACCTGGCTGCGCACTCGCGGGAGGCCGCCATCGGTGAAGTCGACGAGCGCCAGGCATTTGCCGAATCGATGGGTTTCGAAGGAAGTCTGCAGGCCTGGGACTACGCTTATTACAGCGAAAAACTCAAGCAGCAGCGTTACCGTATTTCCGATGAAGACCTTAAACCATACTTTTCCGATAACCGGGTAATCAACGGTTTGTTCGAAATCGTGGCGAGACTTTACCAGGTCCGCATCACAGGCGTAGACGACGAAGTCGACCGCTGGGACGACGCGGTCAGTTTTTATCAGATCGAGGATCGAAACGGCGATGTCATCGGTCGTTTTTTCCTCGACCTCTATGCCCGGGAAAACAAGCGCGGTGGTGCCTGGATGGACGAATGTATAAACCGCTACCGCATCGATGGCAAGACACAGGTTCCGGTCGCCTACCTGACCTGCAACCTTACCCCGCCGATCGGCAAGGAACCGGCGCTATTCACCCATGACGAAGTGATAACACTGTTTCACGAGTTTGGCCACGGATTACACCATATGCTAACCCGGGTCGACGTACCTGACGTTGCCGGAATCAATGGCGTCGAGTGGGACGCGGTCGAGTTGCCAAGCCAGTTCATGGAAAACTTTTGCTGGGAACGCGATGCATTGATACTGTTTGCACGTCATTATCAGACCGACGAACCGCTGCCGGATGAACTCTACCGGCGCATGATCGATGCGAAAAACTTCCAGAGCGCGCTGCAAATGCTCAGGCAGATCGAATTTTCCCTGTTTGATATTCGCCTGCACCAGCAGACTGACATCTCGTCGGCCGAGCAGATCCAGGAGATTCTCGACGAAGTTCGCAGCGAGGTTTCGGTCGTCACAACACCGAAAATCAATCGATTCCAGAACGGATTCTCACATATCTTTGCAGGCGGTTATGCCGCGGGTTATTATAGCTACAAATGGGCGGAGGTCCTGTCGGCCGATGCTTTTGCTGCATTTGAAGAAGAAGGGATTTTCAATCCTGAAACTGGGCAAAGATTTCTGCAATGCGTACTCGAAAAAGGCGGCTCCAGACCGGCACTGGAATCCTTCCGCTGTTTTCGTGGCCGTGATCCGCAAATCGATGCATTATTGAAGCATAGTGGAATTAACTAACTGATGGTAAAACAGTTTTTTCTGGGCCTGGCCCTTATAGCGAGCATCTTGGCGGTTTCCGCGCAAGAGACGGTTGAGCAGGATGAGGCGGTTGAGCAGGATGAGGCGGTTGAGCAGGATAAGGACAGGCAATACGTCACCGATCAGTTGCGGCTGTCGCTTTACGCGCAGGCCAATTCGTCGAGTCAGGTGATCAAGCTGCTGCAATCGGGAGATATCCTCGAAATCGAACAGGTACAGGGCCCCTATGCACTGGTCAACACGGCGGATGGTTCCCGTGGATGGGTCAAGCGGGGCTTTCTCGTGACCAAGCCGACCTCGAATCGCTTATTAGCCGAGGAGATACAAAAGAATGAGAGCCTGGTGGCCGAGCTTGAAAAACTCAACAATAGCAAGGTCGTCATCGACCAATACGAGAAGGACATGGATCGGCTTTCCGAGCAAGTCGGCGTCCTGGAGTCGGAAAAGCAGCAGGCAATCGACGAAATTGCCGAGTTGAAGCTCGAAATCGAAGCGAAACAGCGCGAAATCGATAGAAAGGACGAAACCAGCGTTCCCGCCATACTCGTCTTGTGGGATACCGTCAGAAATCACTGGTCCATCGTGTTGCCAATAATGCTCGTCGTCATTCTGCTGAGCTATCTTGTCAGTAAAAAAATCGTAGAGGCACGCATCAGAAGCAAGTTCCACGGAATCAAGATCTGGTAAATGGAATACCGGGATCTGCGAGATTTCATCAACCAGCTTGAGAAAAACGGCGACCTCAAACGGATCAGCCAGCGTGTCGATCCAAACCTCGAGATAACCGAAATCGCAACCCGCGTACTGCGTTCGGGTGGACCGGCGCTGTTGTTCGAGCAACCGGGCGACAGCAAGATTCCGCTGCTGGCGAATCTTTTCGGTACCGAAAAACGGGTAGCGCAGGCGCTCGGCGAGGACAACGCAACTTCTCTGCGGGAAGTGGGAAAGTTGCTCGCGTTCCTGAAGGAGCCGGCGCCGCCAAGGGGCTTCAAGGAAGCCATGCAAACCCTGCCGATTTACAAGAAAATCCTCGATATGTCGCCCAAAATGGTGAAGAAGCCCAAATGCCAGGAAATCCAGCTGCGTGGCGACGATGTCGATCTGTCGATGCTGCCGATTCAGACCTGCTGGCCCGGCGATGCCGCGCCATTGATAACCTGGGGTCTTGTCACCACACGGGGACCCGTCAAGCATCGGCAGAACCTCGGTATTTACCGGCAACAACTGATCGGGCGCAACCGCCTGATCATGCGCTGGCTGTCGCATCGAGGCGGAGCGCTCGATTACCTTGAATGGAAACAGCACAAAGCCGACGAGCCTTTTCCGATATCCGTGGTGCTGGGCTGCGACCCTGCGACGATTCTCGCCGCGGTGACGCCGATCCCGGACTCCCTGGCGGAATACGCTTTCGCGGGCCTGCTGCGCGGGTCGAAAACTGAGGTTGCAAAATCGCTGCTGTCGGATCTCGTGATTCCGGCACGCGCCGAAATCGTACTGGAAGGCTCAGTCTATCCCAACGACGAGGCCGAAGAGGGACCGTTCGGCGACCACACCGGTTATTACAACGAAGTCGACCGCTTCCCGGTGTTTACGGTAGAAGCGATGAGCATGCGCCGCAACCCGGTGTACCACAGTACCTACACCGGGCGGCCACCCGACGAACCATCGGTACTCGGACTCGCGCTTAACGAGGTATTCATCCCGATTCTACAAAAGCAGTTTCCGGAGATTGTCGATTTTCATTTGCCGGCGGAAGGATGTTCCTACCGGGTTGCCATCGTCAGCATCAGGAAGCAATACCCGGGTCACGCCAAGCGCGTGATGATGGGCGTCTGGTCGTTTTTACGCCAGTTCATGTATACCAAGTTCGTTATCGTCGTGGACGACGATATCGACGCCCGCAACTGGGAGGACGTGATCTGGGCGGTATCGACCCGCACCGATCCGGCGCGCGATATAACGCTGGTCGAAAACACACCGATCGATTATCTCGATTTCGCGTCGCCGGTTTCCGGGCTGGGATCGAAAATGGGGCTCGATGCGACCAACAAGTTTCCGGGCGAAACCAGCCGGGAATGGGGTAAACCAATCACGATGTCCACCGAGGTAATCGAAAAAATAGACGCGCTCTGGCCGCAACTGGGCCTCGACTGAAACATCATTTTGCACAGCCTCGAGAATTCGACGATAATCACCCCTGTCAATCAGCGACGGGTATGGAGGAAACATGCGCTCAATCATGGTGTTAAATTCCAAAGGCGGGTCGGGCAAGAGTACCGTCGCCACCAGTATCGCGAGTTATTACGCCTCGGAAGGTAAGAGAGTCGTGCTGGCGGATTGCGATCCGCAGGCATCCAGCCTCGAATGGCTTGAAGCTAGACCCAGCGGTCGCAGCACGATCATCGGTATCGACGGTACCAGCGGCAGCCATCGCATCCCGCGCAGCGCGGATTACGTTGTATACGATACCCCCGCCGCGGTGCACGGTAAGGAGTTGAGCGCATTCCTGCGGCGCGCGCAGAGCATCATCATCCCGGTACTGCCTTCGCCGATCGATATGCGCGCGGCTACCCATTTTATTCAGAAAGTGCTCGACAATTCGCGGGTGGCGCGCAAGGAGGCGCGGGTGGCGCTGATCGCGAATCGGTGCCGCGAAAATTATAATATCTACCACCAGCTGGATACCTACCTGCGCAAGGTTCGCAAGGCGCCGTTCATCAGCGTGCTGCGCGAAACCCAGAACTACGTACGCGCGGCGGAAAGGGGGCTCGGTATCTTCGAACTCGCGCCCTATTCGGTGCGTCGCGACCTTGATCAGTGGGATCCGATTATCCGCTGGCTCGACAGCAAGCGCAGCCAGCCGATAAACTGATCCTATCAGGCTCCGCGTTTATCAGATCACGTTGATGCCGGCTGGCGAGCGTTTCCCTTGCCCCGCCGATAAAACCATTCTTAACGCGGCGCACGCGGCAAATATCCTGATTCCGTCTAGCTGCCGCGGCGGCCAGTGCGGCTCCTGCCTCGGCCGGGTCCTGATGGGCGAGATTCGTTATCCGAACGGGCTGCCGCAAGCGATCACCGATTCCGAGAACAGGGCCGGCTACGCGTTATTTTGCAGCGCGCTGGCCGCCTCCGACCTGACGATCGAGCTTGCCACGCCGAATCTGTGATGCAGTAAGAATCAGGCGAAGGCGGCGATCACTGCCTGTTCGGCGTGAATGGCGGTAGTATCGTAAAGTCTGACATCGGTATGGCGTTGGTCGATCAGCATTCCGATTTCGGTGCAGCCCAGTATGACGCCATCGATGCCCTGCTGGTTCAGGCGCTCGATGATGGCGAGATATACCTCCCGGGATTCCGCGTCCACCCGTCCCTGGCAAAGTTCCTGGTAAATAATATCGTGCACCATCTGCCGATCGTGCAATTCCGGGATGACGACCTCGATACCGAAGCGTTCGCTGATCCGGTCCCGGTAAAAATCGAGTTCCATCGTAAAAGCGGTGCCCAGCAGCCCTATCCGGTTGACGCCATCCTGTTGCAGAACCGCACCGGTGGCATCGGCAATATGCAGCAGCGGGATGTCGACGCTGGCGGCAACCTCGTCGGCGACCCGGTGCATGGTATTGGTGCAAATGAGAAAGAATTCGGCGCCACCGGCCTCCAGCCTGCGAGCCGCATCGACCAGCACAGCGGCCGCTCCGTTCCAGTCGCCCGCATGTTGCAGTGCCTCGACCGGCGCGAAATCGACGCTAAACAGCAGCATCCGGGCGGAATGCAGCCCGCCGAGTCGTCTATTGACGGCATCGTTGATCAGGCGGTAATACAGGGCGCTGCTTTCCCAGCTCATCCCTCCGATCAGGCCGATTGTCTTCACCAGTTCTGCTTCCCGCTAAAAAATTGCACTATAACAGGAATGTGATGCCTTTTTTCGAGTTCACCATGTCGCTGTCCGCGCCCAAAACACGCTCCATATACGACGGGCAGGCGCGTTATATTCTGGTAGAGTCCGACCAGGGTTTAAAGCTGCAGTTACCCGCGGCCAATTTTCGCGGATATGTAACCCGGGACGGAATTCATGGACGTTTTCGCGTCGAAATCGACGCGAACAACAAAATGCTGATGCTGCGTAGACTCTAACCTGAATACCGCGCCAGCATCTCCGAAGCCGACGCAGGACAGAAGCCGCTGGAAGCCCTGGCTCGACTTGTACAATATTCAGGCTAACCGGTGTGAACGTTTTGTGCCCGCCTGGCCGCAAGCTTGAGGATCTTGCGCTTGCGCGCGTGCTTCGCCGCGTCCGCGCCGATATGCAGTTCGCCCCGGCTCTTGGCGAGCCGAACCTGTTTCTCACGTTCGCGAAAACGATCTCTCTCGGTTTCGCTCCTGTGGTCGTGGCAGGCAGGGCAGCTGACCCCCGCCTGGTATTTATCGCTCGCCTTGTCGGTCTCGGTAATCGGCCTGCGGCACGCGTGGCATTGATCGAAACTGCCCTTTTCCAGCGCATGGTTGACGCTGACACGATTGTCGAACACGAAACACTCGCCCTGCCACAGAGATTCATTTTCGGGCACCTGCTCGAGGTATTTCAGAATCCCGCCCTGTAAATGGTAAACCTCGTCGAAACCTCGCTCGCGCAGGTATGCCGTCGCCTTTTCGCAGCGTATCCCGCCGGTGCAGAACATCGCCACCTTGCGATGCCGCTGCGGGTCGAGATTCTTTGCCACGTAGGCCGGAAACTCGCGGAAGGATCGCGTCAGGGGATGCAGCGCACCGGTAAAGCTGCCGATAGCGGACTCGTAGTCATTGCGGGCGTCGATAACGGTGACATCGGGATCGCGGATCAGACGATTCCATTCGGCAGGACTTACGTAGGTACCCGCGTTCGACGGATCTATCCCGTCGACGCCCATGGTCACGATTTCGCGTTTCAATTTGACGCGCGAACGGTAGAAAGGTATTTCCTCATCGTAAGACAGCTTGCAGTCGAGATCGCGCAACCGCGGGTCCCGGCGCAGGTACTCGAGCAAATTCTCGATGCCCTTTGCGCTACCCGCCACGGTCCCGTTGATGCCTTCTGCGGCCAGTAGCAGGGTGCCGCGAACCCGGTTGTCGAGCATCACGCGCAGCAGCGGTTGCCGCAGGGATTCGAAATTATCGAGCCGCACGAACCGGTACAGCGCGGCGATCAGGATAGGAGATGACATGAGCCTCCTGGAGCGTAAATCCAGAGCTAATCCGAAAGGCTGCGTATTCTAGCCGCAGTGGCGCCAAAATTAAAGCCTGGTTGCGGTGCAGGCCCATGGGGATGGCCGAGTGCGGAGCCATCCCCGCACAAGCGTAGATCCGTCGTTACCAAGCAGCAACACCCGGGTCAATCGTCGGCCTTGCCGATAACATCGATATGGTGGTCAATAAAATCGATCTGGTCGCCGGCGCGAATTTTCTTGCGCTTGCGCGTCTCGATCTCGCCGTTGACGGATACGAGGCCGTCCTCGATCGCCTGCTTGGCATTACCGCCGCTGTCGGCGAGCCCCTCGAACTTGAGAATCTTGTAGAGTTCGACAAATTCGGATTCGAGCTCGGCAATGATTTTTTCTGATTCGCTCATGACTATTCGTCGAAGTCGATGTGGATATCGTCCGGGTAGGGCTGACCCCTGCCACTTTCGATACAGGATTTTATGCTCATCATGAAGATCGCCCACTTGGTACTGCAATGGGCAAAAAACTCATCCGCTTTATGCCAATTATAATGGCTGAAGTTAACGAGCGTTTGTTTTTCATCGTGGCTTAACTCAAAAAGGATCTCCGAGCCCATCCAGGCCTTCGGCAGCTCGCCGTGGTGTCGCCAGCGCACCAGTCGATCGGGTATCAGTTCGATTACCTCGAAGCGTGGACCGTCGTCGCCGAAGCGAAAATAGATTATCGAGCCGACCTCGCCGGCCCCGCTGGTATCCGTGGTCCACCACCGGGAAAGGCCGGCGTCGGTGGTCAGCAATTGGTAAATCTCGGCAGCGTTACCCTTGATGCCGACGCGATGTCTGATTTCCGCCATCGCGTTAGTTTAAACGTTTTAATGACTTCTGGAAAAGACTTGGAGAGAATAAGCACTGGTTACGATAGAGGCGCGACATGATTCAGTGGTACCCGGGCCACATGCACAGGGCAGGCAAGGAATTCGCAAAGATATTGCCGCAGGTCGATCTCGTTATCGAAGTGCTGGATGCTCGATTGCCCGGATCGAGTCAAAACCCGCTGCTGTCAAAGCTGCGGCGCGACAAACCCTGTATCAAACTGCTCAACAAGGCCGACCTCGCCGATCCTGAACGGTTACGGACCTGGATAGCGAGCCTCGAGCGGCACAGCCAGGTGAGAACCCTGGTTTGCAGCACCGACGACAACGCCATCGCAGGGTTACCCGGTTTGTGCCGCGCGCTGCTGCCCGTCCGCAAGAACCGCTCGTCGATGGTTTACGCGCTGATCGCCGGGATCCCGAACGTGGGTAAATCGACCCTGATTAACCGACTGGCGGGCCGCAGCATTGCGAAAACCGGTAACGAGGCCGCGCTTACCCGCAGGCAACAGCGCATCGAAATTTCTGCCGAACTAACCCTGATCGATACCCCGGGCATGCTTTGGCCGAACATCGAAAATCCACAGAGCGGTTACCGGCTGGCGGCGACCGGCGCTATTCGCGAAACCGCGCTCGAGATGCAGGATGTCGCCAGCTTCATCGCCGAATTCCTGCTCGAAAATTACCCCGAGCGTGTGCTAGGGCGCTATGATATCGATCCGTTACCGTTATCCGACGTCGAGCTGCTCGAAATGATTGCGCGCAAACGGGGTTGTATCATTTCCGGTGGCAGGGTCGACCTGGAAAAAGTCTCGCGCCTGTTGATCGCCGAATTTCGGGCGGGGGATATTGGTCGGGTATGTCTCGAAACGCCGCAAAGCTTCGCCGCGGAAGCGGAACAGGCCTTGCTTATCCAGGCAGAAAAGACAGCAATAAAAGAGGCGCGCAAGGCATTGCGCCGCAGATAATATGAGGTCGAGGTTATGATTATCCGCCAGGCACTATCGCAGGACGCCGCCGAACTCACCGAATTCAATATCAATATGGCGCGCGAGACCGAAGGTGTCGAGCTGATCCCCGAGGTGATCGGCGCTGGCGTGAAGACCATGATCGAGAATCCGCAAATGGGCTTTTATCTGGTCGTCGAGCTCGACAACGGCATCCAGGCATCGCTGATGGTAACGATGGAATGGAGCGACTGGCGCAACGGTATGTTCTGGTGGATTCAAAGCGTCTACGTCCGGCCGCAGTATCGCCGCCAGGGTCTTTACCGAGTCCTTTACGAACGCGTCAAGGAACTTGCCGAGCAGCAACCCGAGGTCTGCGGATTCAGACTGTACGTCGAGCGTGAAAATGGCAACGCGCAACAAACCTACCGTGCGCTTGGCATGTCGGAAACCGAGTATAAAATTTTCGAAGAACTGATTCCCGGACTGGCATACAAAAAATGACGATGATGGCGTCATCCCCCCGCAAGTGGGTACCCCAAAACTCCAGGGACACAATACCTAATTCCGTGGAATTAAGTATTGTGTCACAGGCACTTGCAAGCCAACCCTGCTGGTAATATAGTCACTCTTCCTCAACGGGGTGCTCACGGAAGCTGAGAGACGCCTGACCAGCGTCAACCCGATGAACCTGATCCAGTTAGCACTGGCGTAGGGATGTGAGCGAATCCAGGCCATTCTCCCATCTCTCCGTTTTTTGAATCCAAATCGATGGAGATGCCATGTATTTTCTACTGCGTATTTGCACCGGCGCGATGGCGGCGCTACTGCTGACGACGAGCTCGCAGGCCGCTATGCCCACGTTGACGGTCTATACCTACGACTCATTTACCAGCGAGTGGGGTCCGGGACCCCAGGTTAAAAAGCTGTTCGAGCAACAGTGTGGCTGCGTACTCGACCTCGTCGGCCTGGAAGACGGGGTCGCGATGTTAAACCGCCTCCGGCTGGAAGGTGGGAATACGCGCGCCGATATCCTGCTCGGCATCGATACCAGCCTGACCGCCGAGGCTCGTGCCACGGGTCTGTTCGAGGCGCATGGATTGCAACTCGACTCCACGTCGTTGCCGCGGTCGTGGAACGACCAGCAGTTCCTGCCCTACGACTACGGTTACTTTGCTTTCGTCTATAACAGGGAACGCCTCGCGGCGCCGCCGCAGAGCCTGCGCCAGCTCATCGAGGACGATCAGGGTCCTACTATCCTGGTGCAGGACCCGCGCACTTCCACGCCTGGACTCGGCCTGTTGCTATGGATCAGAATGGTATACGGCGATCGTGCCAGCGATGCCTGGGCGCGTCTGTCGCCTCGCATCGTCACGGTAACTAAGGGCTGGAGTGAAGCCTACGGGCTTTTTCTGAAGAACGAAGCCGACATGGTCCTGAGCTATACCACGTCGCCGGCTTATCACCTGATTGCCGAACAGGACGATCGTTATGCCGCGGCGCCCTTTAGCGAGGGCCATTACCAGCAAATCGAGGTGGCCGGCATGCTGCAGAGCAGCAAGCAAAAAAAGCTGGCGCGCGAATTTCTCAGCTTTATGCTCGGCGAGGATTTTCAGCGTATTATTCCAACGACTAACTGGATGTACCCGGCGGTACTGCAACCTGCGAGCTTGCCGCCCGAGTTCAAGCAATTGATCGACCCTGGCGAGACGCTGTTGTTCGACGATGAACAGGTCGCGAAACATCGAAAACTATGGGTGGACGAATGGCTCGAGGTTATGTCGCGTTAGGCGGCAAACGTCGTTGAACCCGCGTGCGCTTTCGGCGGGCCTCGTGCTCGTCCTGCTCGCTATTCTGGTCGTGGCACCGCTGGCAGGGCTGGTCAATCTCCGCGGTTTGCCGGGATACCAGCCCGACGACCTGCAATTCTGGCATAGTGCTTATATTCGTCGTGTACTGTTTTTCAGCCTGTGGCAGGCGCTGCTGTCGACGTTATGCAGCGTGCTACCGGCTATCCTGGTCGCACGCGCTTTCGCGCTGCAGCCGCCCTTTGTGTTGCGCGGATTCCTGCTGCGACTGTTTGCATTGCCGTTGGTGGTGCCGGCTGTCGTGGCGGTGATGGGTATCGTTTCGGTTTTCGGTAGCGACGGCTGGATACCGCTCGGCAGGTCTCTTTATGGACTCAACGGTATCCTGCTGGCCCACGTGTTCTTCAACCTGCCGCTCGCGGTCAGGCTGTTGCTGCCCCTGTGGCAAATCATTCCGCAAGGTCACTGGCAGCTTGCGGAGCAGCTCGGCATGAATGCCTGGCAACGCTGGCGCTTTCTCGAGTGGCCGGCCCTGCGCGAGGGACTACCAGGTGTGGTGCTGCTGGTTTTCATGCTGTGCCTGACAAGTTTCGCGGTAGTGCTGACGCTAGGCGGCGGTCCACGAAGCACTACCCTCGAAGTCGCTATCTACCAGTCGTTGCGCTTCGACTTCGAACCGGTGCGAGCGGTCGTGCTGGCGCTGCTGCAGCTCGCGTTATGCGTTCTGGTGGCAACACTGACTTTCAGAATGCAGCGCCTGCCCGAGGTGGAAATCAGCATCGATCCAGTTACCGGAGACGACCGCCGTTGGCATAAATCCACAAACCTGGTGCTCATTCTGCTGGCGACGCTGTTCGTCACTATGCCCATGTTATCGATGCTGCTCGATGCGCTGACGGGGCCGGTGCTGGAGGTACTCACCAGCGTCGCGTTATGGCGATCGGTCGCCAACACATTGTTCATCGGCCTGACCGCTGCGTCACTGGCGGTTGCCGCCGGCTGGTTCCTGCTAGGCTACAGCGCAAGCCTGGTGTTGTCGGGGCAGCCGGGCAGGGCGCGCGTGGTCGACCTGGCGGGTTCGGTCATTTACGTGGTTCCGCCACTTGTGATCGGCACCGGCATGTTCGTGTTACTGTCGGCGCATGTCGACGTTTTCAACTGGATATACCCGATCGTTATCACCGTAAATGCGCTGATGGGCCTGCCATTCGTGATCCGTACCCTGGGCCCCGCCATGCGGCAGAACCATGCGCGCTATCACTTGTTGTGCGAGAGCCTCGCGCTCGAGGGCTGGGATCGTTTCCACCATGTCGAATGGCCGCTGCTGCGCCGGCCGCTGGGCCTCGCAATGGCGCTGGCCACGGCGCTCGCGATGGGAGATCTCGGCGTCATCGCGCTGTTCGGAACCCCCACTACCGCGACGCTGACGTTGCTGATCTATCAGCAACTGGGCGCTTACCTGATTCCCGCCGCGACGGTGACCGCGGTCTTGCTGTTGCTGCTTTGTCTGGCGGTATTCTGGCTGCTGGAGCGCGCTATAGGCGGGCGCGTCGATGCTTGAAATCACGCGGCTGGAATACGCTTACCCCGGCACTTCGGGATCGACCCTGCGCTTTGATCTGGCCGTGAGCAACGGTGAAGTGTTGAGCCTGATAGGGCCGAGCGGTTCGGGAAAATCGACCCTGCTGAACCTGGTGGCGGGATTCCTGGCGCCCGCGTCTGGCCATATCCTGTTGGATGGCGTGGATATCGTTTCCCTGCCGGCGGCCAGTCGCCCGGTGTCGATCGTATTCCAGCAGCACAACCTGTTTCCGCACCTCGATCTGTATACCAATGTGGCGCTTGGAATCGACCCGTCGTTACGGCTGACGAGATCGCAGGCCGGTACGGTCGCGGGCGCCCTCGAGCGGCTCGGTCTGGATGATTTGCAGCGGCGCAAACCAGGTGAATTATCCGGCGGGCAGCGCCAGCGCGCCGCGCTTGCCAGGGTGCTGGTGCGCCGGCGCAAGATATTGTTGCTCGACGAGGCTTTTGCCGCACTCGGCCCGGCGCAACGCGCGGAAATGATTGGCCTGGTCAAAAACCTCGTGCAAGAAAACGACATGACGGCGCTGTTGGTCAGCCATCAGCCACGCGATGCCCTGATCGCATCGCGGCGTTGCGCCTTCGTCAGCGGCGGCAGGATCACGGTGCTGCAGCCGACCAGGGAGCTGCTGGAACAATCGCAAATACCCGACGTTCGTGATTACCTCGGATCGATATGACCGGCATCGATATGAAACTGCTTTTCGACCGCATACCGTTACTCGAGGGTCTTGGCCCGGAAGACTTTACGATCACCGTGTTGCCCGGGTATACCAATCGTAATTTCCGCCTCTACAACCGTCGGCATGACTGGGTGCTGCGGGTGCCGCAGCCCGAAACCAGCCGCTTTATCGACCGGGCTGCCGAGGCCAACAACCAGGCGCTTGCCTGCGGGCTCGCCATAGCACCGCGCCCGGCCTGGCAAGATTCGTCGGGTTTGTCGCTGACGCCGACGCTCGCGGCGAGCCGCAACCTGCGGCGCTCCGATTTGTTGAATCCGGCACGACTCGAGGCGATCATTACGCAGCTCAGAAAACTGCATCGCAGCGGCGCCGAATTTCACGGGCGAGTCGATCTGGCCGAATTATTGACGCGTTACTACTCGATACTGCCGCCGCCGCTACAGGCGAAGTATGGCGAGCGACTCGGAGCCGCGCGGCAGTTGATCCCGCAACTGGAGGACAGGGATTACGAATATGTTCCGTCGCACAACGATCTGGTGCTGGAAAACCTCTTGCTCGAGGCAGACAAGGTCTGGCTGATCGACTGGGAATTCTCGGCGATGGCGTCGCCTTACTGGGATCTTGCGACCCTGTGCAATGCCGCCAATCTCGATTATGGACAGAGCCTACAGTTGCTGCATCTCTATTGCGGCCCTGCCGGGCAAATGGAAGAATCGCTGCTGTTCGATTACAGAAACCTGTTGCAATTTCTCGGCGACTGCTGGATGGCGGCGCTGGTAGATTGACGTCTATGAAAATACTCACCCATTCCGCCAGCCTTTACGCGGCATCGGTGCTGATCTGGGGTTCGACCTGGTATGCGATCAAGTTTCAGCTCGGCCTGGTCGCCGCCGAGGTATCGCTGGTTTATCGCTTTGCGCTGGCCGCGGCGATCCTGTTGCTGTTTTGCGTGCTGTCGCGACGCACCCTGAGGTACTCGCCACGCGAGCATGGCTATATCGCGCTGCAGGGGCTGTTCCTGTTTTCGAGTAATTACCTGGTTTTCTACTGGGCGACGGGCTTGTTGACCTCGGGTATCGTCGCGCTGATCTTTTCCACCGTAATCCTGATGAATATCGTCAACGCTGCGATCTTCATGCGCCTCGGCGTCAGCCAACGCGTCCTCGTCGGCGCGATTTTCGGAATCGCCGGGATTGTCGCCATATTCTGGTCGGAAGTCAGCGCCCTAAATGACAATGCCGACACCTTGCGTGGGCTCTGGATGTGCATTCTCGCCACCTATTTCGCCTCGGTCGGCAACATCATTTCCGCGCGCAACCAGAAGCAGCAGATACCGGTTATCCAAACCAACGCCTGGGGCATGGCTTACGGCGCGATTTTCATGGCGGTTTATGCCTGGTTCAGCGACGTGCCGTTCAATTACGATCCCGCGCCGGCATACAGCGCTTCGCTGCTATACCTGTCTCTGTTCGGATCGATCCTCGCGTTCGGATCCTACCTGACCCTGGTCGGTCGCATCGGCGCCGACCGCGCGGCCTACGCTGCGCTGCTGTTCCCGGTCATCGCGCTCGGCCTTTCGACCTTGTTCGAAGATTACCAGTGGACGTTGCGCGCGGTATTCGGATTCGCGCTGGTGCTGCTCGGCAACTATATCGTGCTGACCGGACGCAAGGCGCCCCTGCCGTTACCGCAGGAGTAATTTTATGGCGCGGCGTCCGGATGTCATCCCCGCACCGCTACGTCATCCCCGCGAAAGCGGGGATCTTGCACGGCTGCGACGCGAGGATTTATTGACCTGCCCATGACCTATACCCGGGACAGCGGATCGCCGAGCAGGTTGGAAACGTTCGGCACCTGTTCGAGCGCCCATTTCAACTGATCCCGCGACGCGAAGCCGAGGCTTGCCGGCGCGACCCGGTTCGACAATGGGATTCCCGCCTCGAGGTCGATCAACTGCTGTTCGAGAATGGCATTGAAGATGATACGGTGCGCCTCGCTGAGGTTCTCGATCGTCGTTTGCATCTTGTCGATCCGGGTGACCAGTTCGTTGAAGCGGCCTGGCGTCGAGCGTGCGCGAATCCCGTGCTTGATGGCGAGCGTGCGCGCGGTCGAAAACAGCGGCATGATGCCGCCCATTTTCAGATCCATGCGGCCGTTATCGAGCTTGAAGCGGCCAAAAAGGCCCAACGGCGGCGAGTTTTTGCAGGCGTTAATCGACATCAGCTTCTGGAAAAGGGCAGATTCGCCACCGATTTTGAAAGCATGATCGAGAACCTGGTTGGCAAGCGCGATGTCTCCATGCACCGCCACGGCGTCGAAGAAAATATCGCAGTTGAGGATGTCCTCCGGCGACTGGCGCAGGATCCAGGTTTTCACCAGTTTCTTCCAGCGCTTGACCGACAGGCGCCAGTCGGGGTTACTGGCCATTACCTTACCCTTGCAATAGGGCACGCCAACGGCATCGAGCGTGTCGGACACACGGCGCGCCAGTTCGGCAAACCACTCGTCCTCGGGCCCGCCAGGCTTGCCGCTGGCAAAGACAATCGCGTTGTCCTGATCCATCGCGAGCAGGCTTTCGCCGCGGCCGCCGGAGCCGAGCACGAGCATCGCGTAGGGGCAGGGTGGCGGCGACGGCATCTCCTTCTCGGCGATCTTACAGGCCTGCCGGGTCAGCGCGCACAACTCCCTCGACACCACCGCGGCAACGTCGCGCGCATCGACTTCCTCGGCCGCCAGGCTTTTCGCAACCAGCGCGATATTGCCCCAGACGGCGGCCATCTGCCCCGCGCTCTCGGCGGCATCGATGTCGTCGCCGAGCAGCACCGCGTCGTCGGCGCGCTGACGCAACAGGTCTCGTGCAGACAGTGCACCGATAATTTTTCTATCGTGATCGTGAACGCCGAGGTGGCGAATATGCAGGCGCTGCATGCGCGCGATCGCGCGATAAACGAAGGCATCGGCGGAGAGGCTTTGTAACGGGAAGACGGCAATCTCGCGCACCGGTTTGTCGAAAGCCGCTGCGCCGTGACGGCGAAACTGGCGCAGCAGATCGCGTTCGGTGACGATACCGGTAGCACCTTCTGAATCGGTCGGGTTGACGTAGAGCGAACTGACCTCGTGGTCGATCATTTTCGCCAGCGCATCGCGTAGGCTGATACCGGGTTCGATCATCAGTGGCGGGCTTTTCATCAGGTCGCGCAACCGGTGCCGGTAAGGAAAGCTGTCGATCCGGCCCAGCACCGCGCGCGTCTTGCGCGCCTCGTGAACATCGAGCCAGCCAATCTGCGTTTCACGTGCGCTGGATTCGCTGAACTTTTCGCAGGCGCGCTCGAGCTCGGCCAGGGTGCGGATCCCGGCTTCGCGCAACCGCGGGATCAGCGCGACGAATATAGCTGCGGTGGTAATGGCGTCGCCGAGCGCGCTATGCCGATCGTGAGTTTCGACCCGGGTCCAGCCGGCGATCGTATCCAGCGAAAAGTCGGGCAGGTTGGGTGCCAGCAGGTTGACCATGAAGCGCACGTCGAGGCAGCGCGGCGGGCTCCAGTCGAGCCCGGCCAGCTCGCGTTCGCGCTTGAGCATCGCCAGGTCGAAACCGGTTGCATACCCGATTAATACCGAATCGCCCCGCCACTCGTCGAACGCCTGGGCCACATCGATGAAACTTTTGGCGCCATCGACATCGGCGTCGCTGATACCGTGGATTGCCTGGCTTTCGGCGGGAATCGGTATGCCGGGATTGATCAGTTGCTGGAAGGTTCTCGACTCGTCGACCACGCCGTGTACGATGCGCACTCCACCCAGCTGTATCATGCGTGCCTGGCGGGTGTCGAGCCCGGTGGTCTCGCTGTCGAAGGCGACCGCGTCGAGCGACAATAGCGGAATCGAAGCCGGATTGTGCCGTGTCGCCACGGGTCAACGGCCCCCTGATACGTCGATAAAACCACCGGTGGTGTAACCCGAGGCCTCGGACAACAGCCACAGTATCGCCTCCGCGACTTCTGCCGGGTAACCGCCGCGCTGCATCGGGACACCCGATTTGAGCCTGTCGACACGACCGGCTTCGCCACCGGCGGCATGGATATCGGTATAGATCAGGCCGGGTTTGACCCCATTGACGCGTATTCCCTGGTCGCCCAGCTCTTTTGCCAGCCCGATGGTCATCGAATCGATCGCGCCCTTGGCCGCGGCATAATCGACGTATTCATGCGGCCCGCCCAGGTCGGCAGCGCGGGACGAGACGTTTACGATCGATCCGCCCTTGCCACCGGACCTCGTCGACATGCGTTTTATCGCCTCGCGCGCGCACAGGAAGCTGCCGACGACGTTGATATCGAGAATGCGCCGCCAGCGTTCCGCTGTCATGTCGACGAGGTCACTGTGCTGCTCGAGTATGCCGGCATTGTTAACCAGGCCATCGAGGCGGCCGAACTCGTCGTCGATGGCCCGGTACATTGCTTCCACCTCCGCTTCGTCGCTGACGTCGGCCTGGAACAGAATCGCTTCGTGGCCGCCCGCGAGCAGCGACTCGAGTAGTTCGTTGGCGGCCTGTTCGCTGTGCAGGTAGTTCAAGCACAGCGAATAACCTCGTGCCGCTGCGAGGCGGGCTGTTTCTGCACCGATACCGCGGCTTGCCCCGGTGATGAGTAGTACTTTTGCCATCGCGTCCAGATCCGTGAAGGAGTATGGGCCGAACTCGCCCGATTACTCGTGTAACAATTCCAGCGCTTCGGGCTGATGGCCCTTCTTATGGTAGGCCTCCAGACCCAGAACGCCCTTGGTGTCCTGCCGAACCTCGATAAATACCTGCCCGGGCGGTACCTGCAGGGATGCAACCTGTGCGATCGCGTCGGCCTGCTGGTTGTGAACGATTATTGCCCCGGGGCTGGCGACGAGCCCGGCCTGTAGTTGATCGGTTTCGGAATAAACCTCACAGTCCTCGGCGCCGGGCATCAGCAACGCCAGCAGCGGCCGGCCCTCCGACTCGAGGGCGCGCGTAATGATCTTGTTGCTGCAGGTGCGCTTGATCGTCAACATTTTCAGGATTTCAGCTTGTCACGTAGTATCTTGTTTACCTGTCCGGGATTGGCCTTGCCCTGCGACTGCTGCATGACCTGACCGACAAAAAAGCCCAGTACCTTTTCCTTGCCGGCCCTGAACTGCTCGACCTGCTCCGGGTTCGCTGCGATGACTTCGTCGATCAGAGCCTCGATCGCGCCGCTGTCGGTAATCTGCCTTAACCCGCGCGCCTCGATGATATCGTCGGCGCCACCCTCGCCCTGCCACATGGCTTCAAATACTTCTTTTGCAATCTTACCCGAAATCGTGCTGTCGGAAATGCGCTGAATCAACTGCGCGAGCATGGCTGGTGTTATCGGCGCCGCGGCAATGTCGAGGCCTGCCTTGTTAAGCGCACCAGCGAGATCGCCCAGGATCCAGTTCGCGAGCTGCGCGCATTGATCGGGCGCGTCGCCCAGTGCTTCTTCGAAATAAGCCGCGGTTTCGCGGTTCGCGGTTAACAGTTCCGCGTTGTAGTCGGATAGCCCGAGATCGCTGATATAGCGCTGCTTCTTCTGCTCGGGCAGCTCGGGCAGAGCATCGCGGATGCGCGCTATATCGGCGTCGGTGATGACCACCGGCAGCAAGTCCGGATCCGGAAAATAGCGGTAGTCGTTGGCCTCTTCCTTGCTGCGCATCGAGCGGGTTTCGTCGCGCTCAGCGTCGTAGAGCCTGGTTTCCTGGACGACGCTTTCGCCATCCTCGATCAGGTTGATCTGGCGCTGGATCTCGAAATTGATGGCGCGCTCGAGAAAACGAAACGAGTTGATATTCTTGAGTTCGGCCCGCGTGCCGAGCTTTTGCTCGCCCTTGCGTCTGACCGATACGTTGGCGTCGCAACGAAACGAGCCCTCCTGCATGTTGCCGTCGCAGATTTCGAGGTAACGCACCAGCGAATGTATCTTGCGTGCATAGGCCACGGCCTGCTTCGCGCTGCGCATATCGGGTTCCGAAACGATTTCGAGTAACGGCGTGCCGGCGCGATTCAGGTCGATGCCGGTTTGCTCGGGGAACAGGTCATGAATCGACTTGCCAGCGTCTTCCTCGAGATGGGCGCGCGTGATCCCGATTTCCAGATGTTCTCCCTCCGCCGGACTGATGAAAACGTGCCCCTTGCCGACGATGGGCAGCTCGTACTGCGAAATCTGGTAGCCCTTCGGCAGGTCAGGATAAAAGTAATTCTTGCGTGCGAATACCGAGCGGTGATCGACCTCGGCATCGATCGCGACGCCGAAGCGGATCGCCATGTTAACCGCCTCCCGGTTAAGCACCGGCAGCACGCCCGGCATGCCGAGGTCGACGGCGCAGGCCTGGGTGTTGGGTTCGGCGCCAAACGCGGTCGAAGCGCCAGAGAAAATCTTGCTGCGCGTGGCGAGCTGCGCGTGAATTTCGAGCCCGATAACGCTTTCCCAGTCGCTCATGATTGGAGTTCCGGGACCTGCAGGTGCCAGTCGGTAACCTGCTGATAGCAATGTGCGGCGTTGAGCAATCCGGCTTCGTCGAAGTAGTTGCCGATCAGTTGCATGCCGACCGGCAGGCCGTCGCTGAAGCCGACCGGCAACGACATGCCCGGCAGCCCGGCCAGGTTCAACGAGATGGTGTAGATATCCTGCAGGTACATGCTGACCGGGTCGTCGGTTTTGGCGCCAATCCTGAAAGCGACCTCGGGCGTGGTCGGACCCAGGATCAGGTCGACGTCCGCGAAAGCCTGCTGAAAATCGTCCTTGATCATGCGCCTTAACTGCTGCGCCTTCAGGTAATAGGCGTCGTAGTAGCCTGCGGACAACGCGTAGGTACCTATCATGATGCGCCGTTTAACCTCGGCGCCGAAGCCCTCGCCGCGGGAGCGCTTGTATAAATCCTCGAGATCCACGGGATTTTTACAGCGATAGCCGAAGCGTACGCCATCGAAACGCGACAGGTTGGAAGAGCATTCCGCCATCGCGACGACGTAGTAAGTCGGAATCGACAAACCGGTGTTGGGCAGCGAGATATCACGGATATCGGCGCCGAGCGTGCGCAGTTCGTCGATTGCGGTTTCGATCACGGCCGCGATCCTGCCGTCGAGGCCATCGGCGAAGTACTCTTTCGGCAAACCGATCCTGAGGCCCTCGATCCCTTGTCCTAGCGCGGCGCTGAAATCGGGGACCGGCTGCTCCGAAGAGGTCGAATCGCGCGCATCGAAACCCGACATGGTTTGCAGCAACAGCGCGCAATCCTCGGCGCTGCGGGCGAAGGGGCCGCCCTGGTCGAGGCTGGAGCCATAGGCGATCATGCCGTAGCGCGACACCCGTCCATAGGTGGGCTTGATCCCGGTAACGCCGCACAGCGCCGCCGGCTGACGAATGGACCCGCCGGTATCGGTGCCGGTCGCGCCCGGCGCGAGGCCCGCCGCCACCGCGGCCGCGGAGCCGCCCGACGACCCGCCCGGTACGTGCTCGGTATTCCACGGGTTGGCAACGCTGCCGTAGTAGGAGTTTTCATTGGAGGAGCCCATAGCGAACTCGTCCATATTGGTCTTGCCGAGCATTACCGCGCCGGCACGCTTGAAGTTCGCAATTACGGTGGCGTCGTAAGGTGCGATGAAATTGTCGAGAATACGCGACGCGCAGGAGGTTTTGACTCCCTCGGTGCAGAACAGGTCCTTGTGCGCCAGCGGCACCCCGGCGAGTGCACCGGCGTTGCCTTTCGCCAACGCGGCATCGGCCGTGCGCGCCTGCGCCAGCGCAATTTCGTCGGTAACGCTGATAAAGCAGTTCAGCGTCGGGTTGAACCGCGCGATGCGCGCGAGATAATCCTGCGTAATTTCGACGCTGGAAAACTTGCCCGCGGCGAGTCCCCGTCGAATTTCGCTGACGCTCATGCTCATTATTCGATTACCTGCGGTACCCGGTAAAAGCCCTGTTCGACATCCGGTGCGATACCCTGAAATTTGTCGCGCTGGTTTTTCTCGGTGACGACATCGTCCCGCAGGCGCTGGGTTGCGTCGAGCGGGTTCGATAACGGCGTTACGCCGCTGCTGTCGACCCGGTTCATCTCGTCGACGAGCTCCAGAATGCTGGATAAATCGGCCGCGTAGCGATCGACGGCATCTTCATCGATGTGCAGCCGGGCGAGGTGTGCGATATTGCGAACGTCGTCGGATTTCAGGGTCATTTCAGGAATTTTCTAATGCGCCATGGAAAAGCTCGCAAACTTACCACAATTTCACCGCTTGTATAAGCAAAAGACTGATTTTTAAGGTATTTCACCTTGTGAAAATCACTTGCCGTAGCTATAGTTACGATCGTTCTGGGCTATACTATTTCAATTGCGGGAATTTTCGTGCCAGCGCACATCATAAAACACACGACGGGTTAAAACACAGCATGTTTGGAGCTATTCGCGGCCTGCTATCCAACGATCTTTCGATCGATCTGGGCACAGCCAATACCCTTATTTATTCCCGCGGCCAGGGAATCGTCCTCAATGAACCATCGGTGGTCGCGATTCGACAGGATCGCGGACCCGGCGGCCCCAAGTCGATCGAGGCGGTAGGCACCGACGCGAAAAAGATGCTGGGTCGGACCCCGGAAAACATCACCGCCAAGCGGCCGATGAAGGACGGCGTCATCGCCGATTTCACCTATACCGAGAAAATGCTGCAGCACTTTATTCGCAAGGTGCACGAAAACCAGTTCATGCGGCCCAGCCCGCGAGTGCTGATCTGCGTGCCCTGCGGCGCGACGCAGGTCGAGCGGCGCGCGATTCGCGAATCGGCGCTCGGCGCCGGCGCGCGCAAGGTCTACCTTATCGAGGAACCGATGGCGGCCGCGATCGGTGCCGGTATGCCGGTCGACGAGGCGCAGGGATCGATGGTGCTGGATATCGGCGGAGGTACTTCCGAGGTCGCGGTCATGTCGTTGAACGGCATAGTCTACTCGGCTTCGGTCAGAATCGGCGGTGACCGTTTCGACGACGCGATCATCAACTACGTACGCCGCAATTACGGCATCCTGATCGGCGAAGCGACCGCCGAAAAGATCAAGGTGCAGATAGCGGCCGCCTACCCAGGCAAGGACCTGCTGGAAATGGAGGTCAAGGGTCGCAATCTCTCCGAGGGCGTACCGCGCAGCTTTACGCTCAATAGTAACGAAATTCTCGAAGCACTGCAGGACCCGCTCTACGGCATTATTTCGGCGGTCAAGAATGCGCTCGAGCAAACACCTCCGGAACTGGGATCGGATATCGCCGAACGCGGCATCGTGCTTACTGGTGGAGGCGCCCTGTTGCGCGACCTGGACCGGCTGATCATGGAGGAAACCGGACTCCCCGTGATAATTGCCGAGGATCCTCTGACCTGTGTCGCCCGCGGCGGCGGACGGGTGCTCGAAATGATCGACCAACATGGGCTGGATTTTCTGGCGGTAGAGTAACTGTTCTGCGGCCACCGCCTCCATGAAGATCTTACTCCAGGCACGTGGCGCATCGTTACAGGCGCTTTTCTTTGTTGTGATCAGCATCTCGATGATGGTTGTCGATCATCGTTTCCATCATCTCGAGGTCGTCCGCACCAACATCTCGCTGGCGCTGTCCCCGCTAAAATACCTTGTCAGCCTGCCCGCCACCGGCGGCAACTGGCTCAATGACTGGTTTACCTCGCACACCGAGTTGCTCGAAGAGAACGCGGCGCTCAGGGCCGAGGGTCGCATCCTCAACGCGCGCCTGCAAAAACTCGAAATTCTGGCCGAGGAGAATGCACGCCTGCGCAGCCTGCTTGGTTCCGCCCGTAAAATTGCCGATGACGTCATCGTCGCGGAATTGCTCTCGGTTGACCAGAATCCATATCGTCAGTTGATCGAAATAAACAAGGGCAGCAGCGACGGTGTCGAGATCGGCTTTGCGGTGATCGACGATTCCGGCGTCATGGGGCAGGTTATCCACGTCAATCCGCAGTCGGCAACCACGATCCTGATTTCCGACCCGGAGCATGCGATACCGGTACAGTTCGTGCGTAGCGGCACGCGCTCGGTTGCGTTCGGCCGCGGCTCCACCACCCAGCTCGAACTGCGTTACCTGCCGGCTACCGCCGATATCAAGATCGACGACGATCTCGTCACCTCTGGCCTGGGGGGACGATTTCCGCCGGACTATCCGGTGGCAAAAGTAACGGCAATCGAGGAAGACCGCGTGCGTGGATTCGTAACGGTACTGGCCGAACCGAAAGCGCATCTCGATTCCAGCCGCGAAGTGCTCGTCATCAAGCCCAGACAATAAGATGTCGAAGCTGCGCTATCTGGTCATTTATCTTAGCCTGGTCGTGGCGGTGGTATTGATGATACTGCCCCTGCCGGACTGGGTGCAGATTTATCGGCCTAACTGGGTCGCGCTGGTGCTGATCTACTGGAGCATGGCTCTGCCCAAGCGCGTCGGTCTCTGGTTCGCGTTTTTCACGGGTATCGTCCTCGATACCTCTCAGGGCACATTGCTCGGCCAGCATACCCTGGCGCTGGTCATCATCATTTATGTCAACATGAATTTTTACCAGCGCATTCGTGTACTGGCCCTGGCGCAACAGGCCATGTACGTATTCGCGTTACTGCTGGTCAACCAGGTTATCGTTGCGTGGGTGGAAGGTATCATGGGGCGCCCCACGCCGCTACTCGCCTTTTTCGGTGCGCCGTTTATCGGCATGCTAATCTGGCCCTGGGTATTCGTTATCCTGCGCGACGTCCGCCGCAAGGCGCTATTGAGTTGATAGGCATTTGAGCCAGAAACGGGATTACGACTATATAGATAGCGATGGCAGCCTGGCGCAGTTTTGCCGCGCGCTGGGCGGGGCCGAGTGCTGTGCCATAGATACCGAGTTCATCCGTGAAAGCACTTACTACCCCGAACTGGCGCTGATTCAGATCGCAGGCAACGACCTGCTCGCCTGTATCGATCCGCTGGCTATAGGCGATTTCACACCGCTTGCCGGGATACTGGTTAACGACAAACTGCTGAAGGTGTTTCACTCTTCGTCCCAGGACCTCGAAATTCTGTACCAGAAGTTCGGCGAGGTACCGGGCCCGGTGTTCGATACCCAGCTCGCGGCCGCGGTGCTCGGCTACAACCACCAGATTTCCTACGCCGATCTGGTGCAACAGGTGACCGGGATTGCGCTCGAGAAAAAACACACGCGCGCCAACTGGATGCGCAGGCCGCTCAGCGGGGATGAACTGGATTACGCGATGGATGATGTGCGCTACCTGCTGGCGGTCTACGAGCATCTGAACCAGAAGCTCGAGGCGACCCGGCGGCGCGGCTGGCTCGATAGAGACCTGCAGGCAATGAGCGATCCGGCCGCCTACGAAGTCGACAAGCAAGAACTGTGGAAGCGGCTCAAGGGGGTGCAGAAATTAAAAGGGGAAAGGCTACAGATCGCGAGCGACCTGTGCCAGTGGCGCGAGGAACTTGCGCAGCAGCAGAACCGGCCCAGACGCTGGATCGTCAAGGACGAAGTGATTGTCGAGATCGCACGCCTGAAACCGCAGAGCATCGAATCGCTGGCGGGAATTCCGAGCTTAAGCGACAAGACGGTCATGCGTCACGGGAAAAAATTACTGGAAATCATCGGGCAGGCGGCCCGGATGGACGCGTCGCAATGGCCGCGCCATGACAAGCTAAAAAGCATGGATTCGGGGCAGCTGGCGCTCGGTGACTGCCTGATGGCGCTGTGTCGGTTGATCGCAGACCGGAACGACATTGCGCTGGCGACACTGGCGACGCGCAAGGACATCGACAACCTGATTCTGAACCAGAAAAGCAGCCGCCTGACCCAGGGCTGGCGCTTCTCGATGGCGGGCGAGCAACTGCTCGAATTCATCCACGGCCAGTCGACCATCAGCGTTGCCGACCAGTCTATCCGACTCGATCCGAAATAAGCCGAGTTCCGTAAATCGGGGACAGACCGGGTTTCGCCCGGTAAAAACGTGGTCTGTCTGTTTTAGCTGGACGCTACTGAACCAGAATACTCGAGAACAGCACGTCGCTGACGTCATTGCTACCGGACAGGTCGGCGATCAATCCCTTGATTCGCGCGGTCGCCAGTTGGCGAATTTCCTCGCGCCTGGCGGGCGACTTCATGTCGATGGCCTTTTGTTCGCTGAGCAGCATGATAAGACTGTGGCGAATCGCGGGCACATGCGTCTTGATGGTGGCCTCGGCATCCGCGTCGCCGATCAGCACGTCGGCGCTGATTTGCAGGAAGGTCAGTTTTCTGCTGTCGCTCAGGTTGAGCACCATCGGATCGCCCAGCGAAACGTAGGCCGATGTCGTCGGCGGCGGCGCATCGTCCTCGGCGGCGCGCGCCTGGGTGAAGCCGAGTAGCAAGATCAGTGAGCATAAAAATAGTTTTTGCATGGTTTTTCCTGACGCCTCTTGTAATATAGTTTGGGAAATATTTTGTTAACCCGGAATTCTCGATTAATGACGACCGATCAAATTCAGCAGCTCATCGCCTCACGCATGCCTGGCGCTAGCGTCGAAGTCAGCGGCGCCGAGGGCAAGTTCGTCGCCAACGTCATTAGCGATGCCTTCGAGGGCCTGTCGCCGATAAAACGACACAAGCTGGTGTACGCCTGCGTCAACGATGAAATCACTTCGGGCGAGCTGCACGCGTTGACCATTGTTGCCAAAACCCCCGCGGAAATTGCCTAGTCGGCGATAAACTGGCAGTTACGCCCCGAATGCTTCGCCTTGTACAAGGCCGCGTCGGCACGTTCGTAAATGGATTCGATGCTGTCACCCTCGCGCGTTTCGGTGATACCCGCAGACAGCGTCAGGCGCACCGGCTCGCCCTTGAAATGAAAACTGCTGGCAGCGATGCCCTTGCGCATGTTTTCGACCATCCTGCTGGCGGAATTTACATCGGTGCTGGAAAGTAACAGCACGAACTCTTCGCCACCGATACGAAACACGCAATCGGACTGACGCACATAGCTTTGCATCATTTGCCCGACGATTTTCAACGCCTTGTCGCCGGCATTGTGACCATAACTATCGTTGATGCGTTTGAAATGATCGATATCGAGGATCGCGTAGCTGAATGGCGTCTGGTAACGGGTCCAGCGCGACAGTTCCTGGATGATACGCTCGTCGTATGACATACGGCTGTAAACCCCGGTTAGCGCGTCGTACATCAGTTTGTTACGATTCTCCTGCAGCATGACCTGCAGTTCCTGGGTTTCCTGCTCCATTTGCGACAGTTGCTGCGTCAGTCGCTGATTACGTTCCTCGGTAGCCTCGTGGCGTTCGTTGAGGCGGTCGACGAATTCATCGACGCCACCCCTGATCGCGTCGATATTCTTGGAAATTTCCGTTTTCAACTCCTTTAGGTTACTCGACGACTGGAAATTTTTCTGGATGAGGCTCATGCCTTCCTGTACGAAATCGTGCAGTGACTGCGCATCCTTGTGGGAAGACTGGTGGTCCCGGTGATCCTCCGAAATGACCCGCGTGATTTCGCCCAGCTGCTCGGTCACGTTGACGATGAAATCTTCCAGTTCGCGTTTTTCCTGGTCGAGTTTTTTCAACGAATTCGAAATCGAATTGACGATATCGTTCAGCGTATCGGGCCACTGTTCGTCGTCGACACCTTTCTGTACCCGGAGCTGAATTTCCTGCGTGGTCTCGCTGTTGCCCTGTACGATCGCGAGGCGCTCGAGTAGCGTCGTCATTACCTCGTCGATCGAGGATTTCCCGCCGGCGGTCCCCAGCTGTTCGTTGATCAGATCGGCCAGGGCCTGCAATTCGTGGTCCCTGAACTCCTGGATGTTTTCGAGTTGCGCGCGAACCTTCGAATCCCGCGATTCATCGAGGGCAAGCATGTCGAGCAGGCGGAACAGGATTTTCGAGGTCCTGGCATCCTGGTCGAGGTTATCGAAATTCTCGTTGATCAACACCGACAGCTTCTGGATATAAACGCCGATCGAGTCGCGGTCGTGGCCGTTAGCCACGGAAATCAGCAGTTCCGAACAAATTTCCTTGAGCTGGCCGCGTTGCGCGGCATCGAAATGAATGTTTTGCAACAATTCCAGCATCAGCATGATCGGATCCGAGCGACGCGGTTTGTTGACCGCCTGCGGATCCTCTAGCGATGCGACGATTTCCGAGAGCTCGTTCAGCGCTTCGGCGAGCTGCTCGTTACGTTTTTCACGCGACAAATCCTGGATGATGCGCAGCTGCTGGTCGAGGCGCAAGTCGAGCCCGCGACCGGCTATGGCCAACCGGCCAATTGTCTTGCGCAGCAAGACCTCGATCCGCTCCCACTCGAGTTCACGCGCCTCAATGTCCTTGATCGCGTCTTGATATTTCGACTTCCAGTCGGTATTTTCTTGCACCTTGTGCAGCATCAACTCGGTTTCCTCGTCCTCTGCTTGACCAGGTTTGTGGTCTTGTCCAGGTTCGCGCCGACGGGGCACGGCATGACAGTTATCGGCCTGGAGTGAGAATTCATAAGTAACAAGATGCAAAAGTTAATCCTGATATGCGCACTGGATCGACTGTCTGATCCCGGTTCTTACGGTTTTTCCGTCGAAGCGGGCGGACATCGGGTCGATGGCTTCGTCGTGCTGCGCGATGGAGAGTGTTTTGCATACCGCAACAGTTGTCCGCATACCGGATCGCCGCTCGACTGGGTCGACCACCAGTTTCTGGATATCGAGGGGGCGCTGATACAGTGCGCGGTGCACGACGCCCGTTTTCTGATAGACACCGGGGAATGCGTTTCTGGCCCCTGTCCCGGCGAAAGCCTGGAATCCCTGCAGATCAGGGTCGAGGGCGGCGAGATTTACCTGCTGGGGACCGCGTAAAGGTCGTATTCGTCGGCACAGGTAATGTCGACATCGCAGAATTCACCCCGGGATAAGGCTGCATCCGTGGTGACGTGGACGACTCCATCGATTTCGGGCGCGTCCGCGTAGCTGCGCGCCAGATAGCCCTCGTCGGTGGCGGATTCGATCAATACCGGCATCCGCTGGCCGATGCGGCGACTGAGTTTGAGCGCGCTGATCTGCTGCTGTTTTTGCATGAAATAATGGTACCGTTCCTGTTTGATCGCCTCGGGCACCGGCTTGGGCAGCGCGTTGGCGGTAGCGCCGTCGACCGGGGAATAGGTAAAGCAACCGACTCGATCGAGCTGTGCCGACTCGAGAAAATCGAGCAATTCGTCGAAATCGGCGTCGGTTTCGCCAGGGAAACCGACGATAAAAGTGCTGCGAATAACCAGCTCGGGGCAAATTTCGCGCCATTTCGCGATTCGCTCAAGCACCCGGTCGCGGTTGCCAGGGCGCCGCATCGCCTGCAGAATTTTCTTGCTCGCATGCTGAAACGGAATGTCGAGATAAGACAGGATGGCGCCATCGGCCATCAACGGAATTACGTCGTCCACGTGTGGGTAAGGGTAGACGTAATGCAGTCGCACCCAGATGCCGAACTGACCGAGCGCGCGCGCCAGGTCCACAAAGCGGGTTTGCAGCGGCTGGCCGCGCCAGAACCGCGTCGCGTACCTGCAGTCGACGCCATAGGCACTGGTATCCTGGGAAATCACCAGGATTTCACGGATACCTGCGTCGACCAGGATTTGCGCTTCATCGAGCACTGCGTCGATCGGTCGGCTCACGAGGTCACCACGAAGTGATGGGATAATACAGAAACTGCAGCGGTGGTTGCAGCCCTCGGAAATTTTGAGATAGGCATAATGCCGTGGCGTCAGCCGTATTCCCTGCTTCGGCACCAGGTCGAGAAACGGATCATGCGGCGCCGGCAAATGCCGATGCACCGCCTGCATCACCTCGTCGCGGGCATGCGGTCCCGTCACCGCGAGCAACGACGGAAAGCGCTCGCTGATCAGGTCGGCGCGCGCGCCGAGGCAACCGGTGACTATGACCTGGCCATTTTGATGCAGGGCCTGGTCTATCGTCTCCAGCGATTCCTCCACCGCGGCGTCGATAAAGCCGCAGGTATTGATAATCACCATGTCGGCGTCATCGTAATCGGGAACGATTTCGTATCCCTCGGCGCGCAATTGCGTGATAACCTGTTCCGAATCGACGGTTGCCTTGGGGCATCCGAGGCTGACGAAACCTACCCTGGGGGCGCCCCCAGTCAAGCTGGACGCCGTTGCGATAGCTGCAATATCGCCAATCGTCGATTCAGGCAGGCTGCCTGCGCGTGCCGAGCACGTCGCCCGGACTGTAGCGAAGGCTGTGACCTGCGGGCGTAAGCCGCGGCGACTTTAAATCCGAAATAAGTGTGTGGGTGCTTCAATCCGGTGCTATGGTCAAAAAAGTCGCCGCATTATCGGTTAAATTGTGATGCAGCGCAAAATGCGGGACCCTGGGTACTGGATGAACCAGCTTATCCATGATTTAATCCTCTATCTGAGCAGATTACGGTAACATTATGAAATCCCTAAATATGCTGATGACGCTGTGGTTCCTGACCCTGTTGCCATTTGGCGCGCGTGCCGAGCTACAGGATCAGGGGTTGAATTCGATCATGGAGATAATCGACAAGGCCATCGCCGAACTCAATCAGCAGGCCCCGGGAGACGGCAAAGCGATAGATCCGGCGGTGCTCGAAAACGCGACCGGCACCATTGTCAATTTGTCTCGAACCCTGGGTACCCTGAGCTACTCGCGGCTGCAATGTGGCGAGGCTGGCGTGCTCGCCGAATTTACCCAACGGGTGCAGCAGATGCCCGACGAAAGCCGCGATGCGATGCGCGATGCATTCCAGGAAGGCTTCGACAAGAGCAAGGAGGAAACTCCGCTGCTGTCTCAGGATGAATGCGAACGCCTGACGCGTTCGCGCAAGCGCAGCGAAGCCGAACCCGATGCGAACGTCGCCGATGACAAAACCAAGGCCGCCGAGCAGCCGGTCGAGGAGGTTGTGGAAGAACTGCCGCCAGAGGAACCAAAATTTCGTCACCTGCGCATTGCCGAACTGACCGGTCAGCTCGCCTACCGTCGCAAGTTCTGCGAGGACGAAAAAGTATTCAACCGGGATTATAACGAGTACCTCGAGTCGATTCCTGTCGAGTACCGCGAAGAAGTCAAGGCGGCTTACTGGAAGGGCTACCAGCACGGCAAACGCCTGAACAAGAACCTGACCCGAGACAAGTGCCAGATCTAGCCACGATTCCGTAGACACAATACTTACTTCGTTGAATTAAGTATTGTGTCCCCGTAACTTAGTCATCTAGGTAACTGCTGATCAGCAGGTAGAGGCCGGGAATGAACAACGCCGCGCTGACCAGCGGTACGATCAGTTGCCCGCTACCCACCATGATCGGCGCCAGCCCGTCGAGCGCCTGCACGATGGCGGCGCTGATGACAAAACTGCTGCCGATGATGGCGCGTACGCTGCGCCGGTTGGCCTGCCTGATCTCTCGTTTCAACTCGTCTAGCTGCTGCGATCTGAGTTCTATTACAGGCTCGTCGTTGGCGATTCGCTCGAGCGCCTTGAAGGCGAGTTGTGGCAGGTCCGGCAGGTGCTCGGCGATATAGGGTAAATTTCGTTTCATGCCTTTAAGCAACGCCTGCATGCCGAGCTGCTCGGACAACCAACGCTCGAGGAACGGCTTGGCGGTGCTCCACAGGTCCAGCTGCGGGTAGAGCTGGCGTCCGAGTCCCTCGATGTGCAGCAAGGTTTTCTCAAGCAGCAACAGTTGCGGCTGTATCTCCATGTTAAACGTGCGCGCGGTCTGGAACAGCCGCAGTAATAGCTGCCCGAAAGAAATCTCGGCCAGGGGTCGTTGAAACAGGGGTTCGCAAACGCTGCGAATCGCAGCTTCGAATTCGTCGATGCGGGTGTCACGGTCGACCCAGCCGGAATCCACGTGCAGTTCGGCGACGCGACCGTAATCACGGTTAAAGAAAGCGACCAGATTTTCGGCCAGGTAACGCTGGTCGCTCTTCGATAATGACCCCATGATGCCGAAATCGACCGCGATATAGCAGGGATCTCCCGGATTTTCCGTGCCGACGAAGATATTGCCAGGGTGCATGTCGGCATGGAAATAATTATGGTCGAACACCTGCGTAAAAAAAATTTCCACGCCCTTGCGTGACAACACTTCGAAATCGATCTGATGGGCCCGTAGCTGTCGCAGGTCGGTAACCGGCACGCCGCTTATCCTTTCCATAACCATTACGCGCGGCCGGCAGTAATCCCAGTAGACCGACGGGACGTACAGGTCCGGCGACCCCTCGAAGTTTCTTTTCAGTTCGCTTGCGTTCGCGGCCTCGCGCACCAGGTCCAGTTCATGCATTATCGTGGTCTCGAATTCGCGCACGATGGCGACAGGCTTGACACGCCTGGCTTCGTGCCAGTAGCGATCGGCCATCTTCGCCAGCAGCATCAGTACCTCGATATCCTGGCGTATCATCTTTTCGATTCCAGGGCGTACGATCTTGACCACGACCTGCTGTCCATCGTGCAATTCCGCGGCGTAGACCTGCGCGATCGATGCCGACGCGATTTCCTTTTCGTCGAAAGATCTGAACGCCCTGTCGAAGGGCATACCGAGCTGCTGCTCGATGATTTCGCGCGCTTCCGGCCACGGGAAGGGCGGCACCTTGTCCAGTAGCTTTTCGAGTTCGTCGGCGATTTCGTCGCCGAACAGGTCGCGCCGGGTAGCCAGCATCTGTCCGAACTTGATGAAGATCGGCCCCAGCGACTCGATGCACAGGCGCAGGCGTTCGGCCTGGCTCAGATCCTTGCTGCGAAACCAGTTGAACGGATTGATCGCGCCGAGCAGGTATACCGGACGGAAGAAATGCATCGAAAGCACGATCTCGTCGAGACCGAAACGTGCCATCGTGAAGTTGATGGAGATCAGGCGGATCAGGTTGCGCATTATCGCGATCGGGCTTTCTCGAGCAGCTGGGCTAACCTGGCCTCGGCGCGCGCGGTGTCGTGCCTGAGTTGCGTCAGGCGTGAGTGGAAATCGTCGAACTCGACGCGCGTGGGGCTGAGCCTCGCCTCTTCACGCAAATACTCGCTGCTGGTTTGCAGCAACGAATCGGCGCCCTGCTTGAGCCAGGTGCCGAGCCTGCGCGCGCGGTGATGAATCTGGAACGCAAGCACATCGCCGGTCTGTTGCGCCAGCGCTTCTTCCCAGTCGATATCGAGGCCGGCGATAATGCGTTGCAGTTTTTGCGCGAGCGCAACGTCGCCATCAAATCCGACCCGTTCCCGGATCGAAGTCGAAAGCTTGTCTTCCTGTGACGCGAGGTTGACCAGCGCCATGAGTCGCCCGGAAATGGTGGCGTCGACCGCGCGCGCGGGTGGACCACGGCTCAGGCGGATGCCCCAGTCGCCGGGATGACAGTAAAGCTTTATATCGAGATCGGTGATATCGACGGCAATGCAGTGACCCTGCATTTCACGGCAACGTGCGCGGGCGTCTTCGTCCAGGCCGAGCAGGCGATTGCCGCCGATTTCTGCGAGCGCAAGCAGCGAGTTCTGAATCGAATCGAACAGGATCGCGCCGGGACTGTTGGGCGTTTGCACGGTACGTGGATCTGCTAGTACTTGAACGCGCGATGCAGGGCGACGATTCCGCCGCTCAGGTTGTAAATCTCGACCTCGTCGAAACCACCCTGTTCGAGAATAATCTGCCTGAGTTTTTCCTGGTCGGGATGCATGCGAATCGACTCGGCCAGGTACTGGTAACTGTCACGATCTTTCGCGATCAATTCACCCAGGCGCGGCAACAGCTTGAAAGAATAAAAATCGTAAGCCTTTTCCAGCGGCCCGTATATCGGCTTCGAAAACTCCAGCACGCAAAGCCGGCCACCGGGTTTCAGCACCCGCTGCATCGACGCCAGCGCGCGGCCCTTGTCGGTAACATTGCGCAAGCCAAAAGCAATCGTGATGCAGTCAAAGTGATTGTCCGGAAAAGGCAGCATTTCGGCGTCGCATTGCACGGTCTCGATACGGCCGACCAGCCCCTCGTCGATAATGCGGTCGCGGCCGCGTTGCAGCATCGAGGCGTTGATGTCTGCCAGCACGACCTGCCCCGACTCACCCACCATCTGCGCCTGCCGTAGCGCCAGGTCGCCGGTGCCGCCGGCCAGGTCGAGCACCCTGTGTCCGCGTCGCAGTCCGCACATTTCGAGCGTGAAGCGCTTCCACAGGTGATGAATGCCGAGCGACATGACGTCGTTCATCAGGTCGTATTTCTGCGCTACCGACGTAAATACCGCGCCGACGCGACCCTGCTTCTCGGTCGCCGGGATTTCTTCGAAACCAAAGTTTGTGGTGCCATCTTTTTGCATGGAGCGAACGATAGCAGGCTATGCTAAGACTGTCATCCCGCGGCAATACCGCGGGCAGGGTGGCCCGTGTCCTTATCCTGTATGCACCGTGGTTTTGCCCCGCGATAGACGTTGTCGGGGCGAGGTCTAGCTATCCGGTTTGCGTTTCTTGCCCGCCGCTTCGAGCCGCTCCAGGTAATGCTCCCAGCGTTCCTGGTAGGTAACCCCGAGCTCGTGCAGGTAATCCCAGCTGTAGATGCCGGTATCGTGGTTATCGTCGAAGCTCAGTTTGATCGCGTAGTGACCGACCGGCTCGATGTTGTCGATATTGACGTCTTCCTTGCCGACTTGTAGCACCTCCTGTCCCGGCCCATGGCCCTGGACCTCGGCAGAAGGCGAGTATACCCGAAGGTACTCGGCGGGTAGCTTGAAGCTGGATCCATCCTCGAAGCTGAGTTCGAGCACGCGCGACAGCTTGTGCAGGTTGATTTCGGTCGGTTTCATCAGAGTATGTATTGTGACAGATCTTCGTCCAGCGAAAGCTCGCCGAGATGTTCGTTAACGTAGTCGGCGTCGATGTTAATGGTCTGGGCTACCATGTCCGAGGCGTCGAAACTGACCGATTCGAGCAACCGCTCCATCACCGTGTGCAGGCGTCGCGCGCCAATGTTTTCCTGTTTCTCGTTGACCTGGAAGGCGACCTCGGCGATGCGCGCGAGGGCGTCGTCGGTGAATGTCAGGCTAATTCCCTCGGTCTGCATCAACGCGGTGTATTGCTCGGTCAGGCTGGCGCTGGGTTCGCGCAGGATACGCACAAAATCGCCGACGGTCAGCGCCGACAGTTCGACACGGATCGGCAGTCGTCCCTGCAGTTCGGGAATAAGGTCGCTGGGTTTGGATACGTGGAACGCACCCGAGGCGATGAACAGGATATGGTCGGTCTTGATCATGCCGGCCTTGGTGGAAACCGTGCAGCCCTCGACCAGCGGTAGCAGGTCACGCTGCACGCCCTCGCGCGATACGTCGGCGCCGCTTGTTTCCTGGCGGCGCGCGACCTTGTCGATCTCGTCGATGAAGACGATGCCATTTTGCTCGGCATTTTCGAGCGCGGTCATTTTGAGCTCGTCCTCGTTGATCAGCTTGGCGGCTTCCTCATCGGTGAGCATCCTGAGCGCGTCTTCGACGCGCAGCTTGCGCGTTCTGGTCTTCGCGTTGCCGAGATTTTGAAACAGGCCCTGCAGCTGGTTGGTCATGTCTTCCATTCCCGGGGGTGCCATGATCTCGACGCCGACCGAGGGCAATTGCAAATCGATCTCGATCTCCTTGTCGTTGAGCTTGCCCTCGCGCAACATCTTGCGGAATTTCTGCCGCGTGTTTTCGCCCGAGGCGCCGGCTTCATCGGCAATTTCGCTGGGTCGCGGCAGTAACGCGTCGAGTACTTTCTCCTCGGCGGCGTCCTCGGCGCGGTGGCGCACGCGGCTGACCTCGGTCTCGCGCATCTGCTTGATCGAAACATCGACCAGATCACGTATGATCGATTCGACATCTCGGCCGACGTAACCAACCTCGGTAAACTTGGTGGCCTCTACCTTGATGAACGGGGCGTTGGCAAGCCGCGCGAGGCGACGAGCGATTTCAGTTTTACCCACCCCGGTGGGGCCCATCATCAGGATATTCTTGGGTGTAATCTCGTTGCGCAGTTCCTCGCTCACCTGCTGTCGGCGCCAGCGGTTGCGCAGCGCGATCGCGACCGCGCGCTTGGCCTTGTCCTGACCGATAATATGATTGTCCAGTTCCTGCGAGATCTCGCGGGGGGTCATCGGCGACTGCGCAATATATTTACTATCCACGTGAGTAACCTAGTAATCGATGGCTTCGAAGGTATGATTGAGGTTGGTGTAGACGCAGATCTCTCCGGCTATCTGCAATCCCTTGGCAACGATTTCACGTGCGCCGAGTTCGGTGGTGTCGAGCATCGCGCGCGCCGCGGCCTGCGCATAGGCGCCGCCCGACCCGATGGCCATCAGGCTGTCTTCCGGTTCGATCACGTCGCCGTTGCCCGAAATAATCAGCGATGCGTCTTCGTTGGCGACGCATAACAACGCCTCCAGCCGGCGCAAGGCCCGGTCCGAGCGCCACTCCTTGGCCAGCTCGACGGCGGCGCGTATCATCTGGCCGCTGTGCTTTTCGAGCTTGCCTTCGAACAGTTCGAAGAGCAGAAAGGCATCCGCGGTACCGCCGGCAAAGCCAGCGATGACCTTGTCCTGGTAAAGTCGACGCACCTTGCGCGCGTTGCCCTTCATGATGGTATTGCCCAGGCTGACCTGGCCGTCGCCGCCGATTACCACGCTATTGTTGCGTCGCACGGACAGTATCGTGGTGCCTTCGAATTGTTCCAATTTGCCGTTCCGCTCAAGATCTCCTGGCATTGTGATATATGGGCGCCGCGATGGGAATACAAGATTGCCGGGGGCATCCCCGCGCAAGGCCCTCCCCGGCCCCCGAGCCGTGCCCGGGATCAGGAGCCGTTCGGCGCGAGACAGGAGATCTAGGATTTACGCCTGGCTCGCGGATGTGCCGCGTCGTAGACCCTGGCCAGGTGTTGAAAATCGAGGTGGGTATAAACCTGCGTGGTCGCGATATTGGCGTGACCGAGCAATTCCTGCACCGCACGCAGATCGGAACTCGATTCGAGCATATGCGTGGCGAAGGAATGGCGCAGCATGTGGGGCGACAGGTGTTGATCGAGCGCCTGGCGCCGGATCAGCTGGCTCAGCCGGCTCTGCACGTTGCGCGGCGAGATGCGCTTGCCGAGCTTGCTCACGAACAACGCGTTCTGCTGCATGTCCGTGGCGTAGTTCGGGCGCAGCCCTAGCCAGCGTTTAATCGCGCCGACTGCCTTGCTGCCGACCGGCAGGTGCCGTGTCTTGTTGCCCTTGCCGGTAACCACCAGCCGCCGTTGCGCCAGGTCGATATCGTCGAGGTCGATTCCGATCAGTTCGGCAAGGCGCAGCCCGGACGAATAGATCAGTTCGAAAATCGCGACATCGCGCACCAGCAGCGGGTCGCTCTGATCGTCCAGCTGCAGCAGTCGGTCGATCGCCTCGGCGTCGCAGGTCTTCGGCAGCAACCTGTCCGATCTGGGCGCACTGACTTCGCGCGCCGGATTTTTCGAAACCACGCCATTGCGAATCAGGAACTGGTAAAAACTCCGTATCGACGAGAGCTGGCGAGATATGGTTCGGCTTTTTCTACCCTGGCGAAATCGGCTCGCGGCGAATTCGCTGACCAGGTTGTAACCGACCTGCTCCCAGCCTCCGATGTCCCGGCTTTGCAGATATGCATGGAATTGATTCAGATCGCGGCGGTAGTTGCTGCAGGTATGCGGGGAGTAGTACTTTTCGCTACGCAACATCTGGATGAACTGATCCAGATAGCTGGTCACCGCTGCTACGCCACCCGCAGCAGGTTTTTCAGCCGGCTGCTGACCAGCTCACCAAGCTGCTGAAGAAAAATCGTGCCCATGGTCAGTCCGAAACGATCCGCGCTGGTACTGGCGAGGCACAACAGTCCCAGGTCCCTGGTGTGGTAAAGCGGAATCATTGCACTCGAACCGATGCGTACATCGGATCCAAACAGTTCGCGGTTGATCTTGTCATCCTGCCGGCCGCAAACCGGTTTGCGCGCCCGGATCCAGGGTTTGACCGTGTCGACGATACCGCTGTTGCTGTCCAGGTACAGGCCCTTGAGTATGTTGTCGGCGTCGCTGACCCCGGGCAGAAACCGGAAACAGACGAAGTCGGTATAAAAGAAAGTCTGCACCTGGTCCTGCACCATCGACAGCACGTCGTGCAGTTGATCGGTGTTCATCAGTTCCAGCGAAAGCCGGTGGAAACGCTGGTTCAGTTCCTCGTTTTCACGCGCGATACCGACCAGCTCTTCGATTTTCGATTTGAGCGACTGGTTTTCTTCGCGCAGCAGCTTGAGCTGCCGCTCTACCAGCGAGGTCGCGGCCCCGGTTTGGTGCGGAATCGACAGCCCCGAGAATATTTCCGGGTAGGCCATCAGTACTTCGGGATTATTCTGCAGATACTGGACGACCTTCGCCTCGTCGATCTGGTCGGATTGTTGCTGCTCAGCAGAAACTTTACTCATATTCGATTTCACCGTGGTAAACCATTGCAGTCTCGCCCGTCATCATAACGGGGTTTGCGTCGCCTTGCCATTCCAGATTCAGCTCTCCGCCTGCCAAAATCGCGGTAGCGGTGGGTTCGAGCAATTCGAGCATTACCCCGGCAACCATCGCCGCGCAGGCGCCGCTGCCGCAGGCCCGGGTTTCGCCGACGCCGCGTTCGAATACGCGTAGCCTGAAGCTGCCTCGATCGACAATCTGCATGAAACCGACGTTGGCGCGTTCGGGGAACATCATATGCCGTTCGAAATAGGGTCCCAGCGTTTCGACGCCGGCGTTATCGACATCGGGTACCTGGATCACCATATGCGGATTACCCACCGATAGCGCGCTGAAGCTGATCTCGGTACCCTCGAAGTCGGTGGTGTAAAGCGCCTGCCGGGATTCGGCTCGCAGCGGTATCTCGTCGGGCTCGAAACGGGGTACTCCCATGTCGACGCGGTAACGGGTCGCGTCGATCGCCTCGAGCCGCAACAGGCCGGCGCTGGTCTCGACCGGGATAAGGTCTAGATCGGTCAGGCCCTGCTCGCGCACGAAACGCGCGAAGCAGCGCGCACCGTTGCCGCACTGGGCGACCTCGCCGCCGTCGGCATTGTAGATCCGGTATTTGAACGCCGCCGCCGGCGAATCGGGTTTTTCGACGATGAGCATCTGATCGAAGCCGATTCCGGCGAAGCGATCGGACCAGCGGCGTATCAGCTCCGGCACCGGCTCGAAGCGCTGGTTGATCGCGTCGATGACGACGAAATCGTTGCCGAGACCGTGCATTTTCGCGAACTTTAATTTCATGGCAGCAGCGATTCGCCGCGGATCAGGTCTTCGAAACGCTCGCGCTCGCGTACGCAGTAATGCCGGTCGCCGTCGACGATGACCTCGGCGGCGCGGGTGCGCGAATTGTAGTTCGACGCCATGCCGAAGCCGTAAGCGCCCGACGAACGGATCGCCAGCAGGTCGTTTTGCCGGAGGCTTAGATTGCGATCCTTGCCGAGGAAATCGCTCGATTCGCAAATTGCACCGACCACATCGTAGAGCTTTTGCGGGGCATCGCTGGCCTGCTCGACGCGAATTATTTCCTGCCAGGCACCGTACAGCGACGGGCGGATCAGATCGTTCATCGCGGCGTCGATGACGGCGAAGTTCTTGTCCGGGCCGTGCTTAAGGTAATTGACCCGGCTCACCAGGATGCCGGCATTGCCGGCGATCGCGCGGCCCGGCTCGATCAGTATGGTTCCGTCGAAACCAGAGAGCCGATCCTGCAGCACGCTGGCCCATTCGGCGGGCAGGGGCGGTTGCTCGTCGCGGTAACGGATACCGAGGCCGCCGCCGAGATCGAGGTGATGTATATCCATCCCCTGTTCCCGCAGGCGCTCGATCAGCGCCAGCAGCCGGTCCAGTGCGTCGACATAGGGCGACATTTCGGTCAGTTGCGAGCCGATATGGCAATCCATGCCGACGACCTCGATGTTGTCGAGCCGCGCCGCTTTCAGGTATACCGCTTCCGCATCGGCGAAGGCGATGCCGAACTTGTTCTCCTTGAGGCCGGTGGAAATGTAGGGGTGGGTCCTGGCGTCGACATCGGGATTGACGCGAAACGATATACGCGCGGTCCTGCCCATGCGCCCGGCGATTTCGTCGATGCGATCGAGCTCCTGCTCGGACTCCACGTTGAAACAGAGGATACCGACCTCGAGCGCCGTTTCTATTTCGTTGGCCTGCTTGCCGACCCCGGAGAACACGGTCTTCGACGGTTTGCCGCCAGCCTGCAGCACGCGTTGCAGTTCGCCGCCGGAGACGATATCGAAACCGGAGCCGAGCCGCGCCAGCAGGTTCAGCACTGCGAGGTTCGAATTGGCCTTGACCGCGTAGCACACCAGGTGCGCGTGGCCCGCGAGAGCGCTGTCGAAGGCGTGCCAGTGGCGCTCCAGTGTCGCGCGCGAATAGACGTAAAGCGGCGTGCCGTAGCGCTCGGCGAGTGCCGTGATCGCGACATCCTCACAATAAAGCACGCTCTGCCGGTATTCGAAATGATCCATGGCTAAGTCGACTCGCTGCGTGATTTTTTCGCCTTGTCTTCATCAGGCAGCTCCAGCGGCCCTTTGTTGCCGCAGCCGGATAGCGCTAGCAACAGGCAACAGCAAAGTAGCCAGCTGATGGCCCGGTTCGTGTTCATGCGGCCGAAATTACCCTTTTTGCGCCGAGCGCCCAGATCCCGGCCGCGCACAACAGCCCGCCACCGGCGAAGCCGTAGGCTTTTTGCGCGTGCGCCGACGTCAGCAGGCGCCGCATCGACGTCGCGAACAGCGCGTAGCCGGTCGCGCCGAGCGTTGCCAGCACCACGAAGGTGACGCCGAGTATCCACAGTTGCGGCAGTACCGGGTGCGCGGCGCTGATGAACTGCGGCAGCAGCGCGATGAAAAACACGATGCTTTTCGGGTTCAGCGCGGTGACGATGAACGCGTTGACGAACAGCTTGCGCGGTGCGGATTGGGTCGTTTGGCTGGCGCGCATCACGATCGGTTTGCCGGCGCCGCGCAGCATCAGGAATCCGAGGTAAATCAGGTACAGCCCGCCCAACCACTTGATTATGGTGAACATCAGCGCCGACGTAGCGAGTAACGTACCGAGCCCGATTAGCGACAGCGTGATCGCAACCGAATCGCCGAGTGCGACGCCGGTCACCAGCGGCAGTGTTGCCTGGCGGCCATGCGTTACCGAGTAGCTCAATACGAGCAGGATGGTCGGGCCCGGAATGGCGAGCACAATCATGCTGGTGACGACGTAGGCGAGCCAGAGTTCGAGCGGCATTAGCGTTATTCTCGAGCGATTAATGATCGCGTCAGCTTGTCATATTCGGTCAGGCTAGACAATGGCTCGAGGCACAAATCATCGCGCGCGGTGTCGATGTAGCGACGCAACCGCGCATCGATATCCGCTGGCAGTTCGTCCTCGTCGAGCACGCGGCAGCGACCGTCCGGCGTGATCAGCACGTCCACGGCGAGGTCCCGCCACTCGATAGTTTGAGCGGAAATTCGCGTGCCGTCGCTGATATTGAAGTAGAGCGCGACAGTGTCGCGGTTGGCGTCGATCCAGTGATAGGCGTTATACGGCCTGTCTTCCCAGAAGTAACCGAGGCTGAGCGTGCCCTTGCGCAGCAGGATATCTTCGAGCCAAAGGTCGCGTGGCATGCGGTAGATGACGACCACCTCGCGCGCGTCGCGGGTCAGCAGTTCGCAACCGAAAGTCTTGCGCTCGCCGGCAAGCGTGGTCTTGATTTCGGTAATTGTTGCCGGTGACAAGATCAGTCCTCGAAGCGGATCGGCCTGGCGCCTTCCCACAGGGTAGCGACGCCGATTTCACGCAGTTTGTCGAGGTCGGAAGTAATGGTGGCAAAATGGTTGCCGGCGAGCGTGCCGGCCTTCGACGCGAAGTGCACGGCGCCGTAGGCGATCAGGATTTCGGTTTCGCTTTTTCCTTGCGGATACAGCAGTATCTGCCCGGGAGCGGGGTAGGCGGTCGCGTCCTCGTAGCCGACCGCGAAGTCCATGTCACCGAGCGGTATCCAGACCGCTTCGCCGCTCCAGCGCACGTGCACGACGCGGCTTTCGAGCGGCATCATGTTGCGGAACGCGGCACAGGTTGCAGGCGATTTCTCTGCTTCTAAGCTCGCTACGAATTCATGTTCGCCGATGATGATCTTCATGCCGGCCTATTCCTCGATCATGCGGGCGTGTCCGGAGACGCGGATCGAACTGCCCGCTTCGCGGGTTATCTCGGCATGCAGGCGCGAGCGCATCCCCATGTCTTCGCCCTGCACGACGTCGATCGAGCCCCGATGCGGCCAGCCGATATCTCTCAGGTAACCGGCAAACGCCGCGGTCGCTGCTCCGGTCGCCGGGTCCTCGTAGACACCGCCCGACGCAAATGGATTACGCGTATGAAACAGGCGTTCGTGCTCTGCCCAGGCCAGCATGATCGTGATCAGTCCCTCGCGTCGCATCAGCACGCGCCCGGCGTCGAGGTCGTAGCGCATCGCCGCGAGGCGCTCGCGTGAATCGAGGCAGAGCACGAAATGATCGCCGCCGCCATGAATTCTGGCGGCTGCGATACCCGGGTAGAGTTCGCCTTCAGCGTAACCGAACAATGCGAGCGTCTCGCTCAGCTGCTCCGGCGACAGCGGTGTACTGTGGGTCGGCGGCGACTGCAACGCGGCCCACAAGCCGGCGTCGCCACTGCGACCCTCGACGGTGATTTCGGCCTCATTCAGAATCAGCGGAAAAACTCCGTTGCCATGCACACGCGCGAGCGCTGCGCCGAGCGCGATCGTCGCGTGACCGCAGAACGGCACTTCGGATGCGGGCGAAAAATAGCGCACGCGCCACGCGCCTCCCTGTGGCATCGCGAAGGCGGTCTCGGAATAACCAACCTCGGCGGCGATGCGACGCATGTTTTTTTCACCCGGATGCGCGTCGGCGATGAAAACTCCGGCGGGATTGCCACCGTCGTCGCCGTCCGCGAACGCCGCGATTCGTAACAGGGCATCTTGCATTCAAAAGCCTCTGGTCAGGAAACCGAAATGCGACAACGCGACCAGCGCCACGTCGAAATCGGCCAACAGCTCAATCATGAAACGCTGCCTTCGGGAAGTGGTTCACGACGCGTTGCCGCCGTCGACGGTACTTTGTCGCGACGCTCTCCGGGGGGTGGGCCTGGCAGGCACGAATGTGGTTGCGCGAATGATGTTTCCCTCCTGTCCAGCAATGCTAATCGCCCCCGATCGGGTATACTCGGCATCCATACTCGCACAGGTTCGCGATTTTTTCTGTTTGAATTCGATGCCAGCCCAGATTCCGGTAATCAATCTAGCACCCTGGTTTGACGGCGACAAGCCGGAGCGTCTCGAGCTTTGCGCGCGGGTCGGACGGGTGTGCCACGAGGTCGGATTCTTTTACCTGGTCAATCACGGTATCCCTGCGGCGGTCAGCGACGCCTACCTGGAGGCAACAAGAACCTTCTTCGCGCTTCCGCTGGAGATACGCGAATCGATCGACAAGCATAAATCGCCGCAGTTTCGGGGCTGGGAAAAACTGGGTTCGGAGCTCACCAACAACGCGGTCGACTACCGCGAGCAAATCGATATCGGCGTCGAGCGCGATGCGATACCCGATCCCGAGCCCTACTACATGGCGCTGGTGGGGCCCAACCAGTGGCCGTCCGCGGCGTCGATTCCGGGCTTTCGCGAGACCGTCGAGGATTATTTCGCGCGTCTTTCGGAGCTGGCCCGCGAGATCCTGTGCATCATGTCGCTGGCGCTCGGTCTCGAGGAAAGGCATATCGAAAGGGTGTTCGGCGAGAATCCGTCACCGTACCTAAAACTGATCCGCTACCCGCAGACGCTTGCCGGCGGGCACGGCGTCGGCGTGCACAAGGATTCTGGTTTTCTGACCCTGTTGCTGCAGGACCGGAACCCCGGTCTCGAGGCGCAGGCCAACGACAATAGCTGGTACCGGGTCGATCCCGTGCCCGGCAGCCTCGTGGTCAACACCGGCGAGCTTCTGCAACTGGTGACGCATAACTACTTCCTCGCGACGCCGCACCGCGTCGTCAATAAAGCCGTGGAGGAACGTTATTCCTCGGCATTTTTCTATAGTCCCGATCTGAACACCCGGCTCGATCCGTTGCCGATCGATGACGCGTTGATCGCGCAGGCCGAGCGCAGCGAGCGCCATCGCAACGAGGGATTGATGGCGTCGCGCGTTGAAATGGCCAGAGGCACCGGCAGCATGGCGAGCCATGCCAGGCCGGCGGTGTTCGGGGAAAAGTATTGGCAACGCTGGGTGCGCAGCTACCCCGATATCGCGGCGAAGTTCTACCCGGGCATAGTAGGGTAGAATTTAAGTTGGCCGCGCCGGGAGCCGACGCGGTGGCGCAAGCTCTGCCGACGAAGGGTCACCGACGATACCAAAAAAAGCCATCTAGCGCTCGGGGCGCACCCAGCGCCAGCTTGCAACCACCAGCGCGCCGAACAGGGTATAAACCACGATAAATACCCAATCGGGTGCTTGATAGTAAAGCAACCGCTCGAGCCAGTGGGAAACGAAGCTGCCTGCGTAGACCGTGTCCCCGGCCCGCGCGCGCAGATGCATTTCCCAGACGGTCAGCGGGCAGATGATGCCGAGCCAGGATTGCAGCACGACGATAGCAATTGCGAGCAGGTGCGCGATTCTGAATCCCCGGTGACGCACCCATCTCCAGCCGAGCCATTTGCCGGCAAAGATCAGCGCCAGGCCGATCACGACGAAACCGACGAATAGCGCGTGGGTAACCAGCAAGGTGTCGGCAGCGACGAGGTACAGAAGGCTCTCATTCATGCTAGCGGCCTTCGACTAGAGACCGTCGAAAGCTTCGTGGTAAGACAGGATGCCCGCTTTTCCTGCCAGCGCGCCCGGCGTCAGTTCCATCGCCATGAAAACCTCGTCGGGCACTTCGTAGCGTGACGAGATCGCGAACCTCGATGCAGGCACGAAGCCGAATCGTGGGTAGTAGTGCGGATGACCGAGTACGAAAACGGCCTGGCAGCCGAGCCGACGGCACTCGTCCAGTCCCGCCTGCACCAGCGCGCTACCGATACCCCGGCGCTGTCTATCCGGCGCCACCGCCATCGGCCCCAGCGCCATAACCCGGGCATCCGGGTCGGCGGCGAGGGTTACCGGCGAAAACAGGATGTGACCGACGATTTCGTCGCCTTCGCTTGCGACGAGCGATACCAGGGGCCGCGCCGCGGCACGCAACGCCTCGACGAGGTTGGCCTCGGCGTCCGACCCGAACGCGGCGCGGTTAACGGCGTGAACCGCGTCCGCATCCTGGTCCCGTTGCGCGCGAATCCTCACGCCGGTCACGGCTGGTCCAGCCGCCGGCAACCCTCGCGGTCGACGCGACGCGCCTGCTCGGCATGTTCGATATATTTCTGCCTGTTGGTGGCAGGCACCGCGGCCACGAACCCATCGTCATAAGGCATTTCTGTCTCCTCGCTGCTAGGCGGAGATACAATAACGATTTGCGCCTATTGCGCCAAGTCCGGGTCATCGCAGGCCCCGGGGAGATAGTAAACGACCCGGGGGTCCGCGCAGGCGCCGCAGCCGTTGGCGTAGGTCGCGGACTCGGCGGTTTCGCAGGGCGCGGTGACGCAACGCCGACCGCTGTCGCGGGTTGCGCAGACCGGGGTGTAGTCCATCGTGCATATCTGCGGTCGCGGCTCGACGCAGGGTACCGCTCGCGCCGGCATCACCGCGCTAATCTGCAGCGCGCAGGCCGACAGCAACAGCAGCAGCGCCATGCTCGACACGCAGGACCTGATCAAATGGAAGTAGCGGAGCATCGGCCGTCAATCATCTAGCATCAGCGACATCAACAGGTATTTTTCGCGCGCCTCGAAGCCGGCGGCCCGGTAAAACGCGCGTGCCCGATCGTTATCGCGGGCCACCTCGAGATGTATTGTGTTGATGTCCAGTTTCCGCGCCTCCTGTTTTATCGCCTCGAGCGCGGTCTTGCCGATACCCTTGCCGCGAAATTCGGGGTCAAGGTAAAACTCGTCGACGAACGCATCGAAGCCGTTGAACTCGATGCTGAAACCGCGGCAAAGTGCGATATATCCGGCGAGCAGATTATTCGCATGTATCATCCAGATGCTGCCGAAATCGGGATTGGTCAGCAGCCGGCGCAGCGCCGATTCGCGCCTGGTCTGGCTCATGTCGATATGTTCGAATTCGTGATAGGCGCGCACCAACGGCAGCAGCTGCGGTAAATCCAGCGTGGTAGCCTGGCGAAGTTCGGTCTTCACGGTTGTTAAAGTTCGATACCGGCGCGGCCGAGCGCTGCCACCATCAAGCCGTAACAGCCGATGGTAAGTACGATCGACACGCCCAGGCTCAGGTAAAAATTGAGTCCCTGCTTCAGCATTATCGGCAACACGATGAACAGCGCCAGTGACGGCAACACCAGCCAGAATATCCCGGAGGCGAGTGCGGCGACCTTATCGACGTCGCGGGTGTCGATGTAAAGCCAGATCATCGCCAGCACGGAAACCAGCGGCACCGAGGCCAGCACTGCGCCCACAAACGAGCTGCGTTTCGAGATTTCGGCGATCAACACAACCAGTAACGCGGTGATCGTTATTTTTACGAGATAGTAAGTCATTGGTATTCTGCTCCTCGCGTAATTATCAGCGCATCGGCACGATCAAGCCCAGGTAATCGCGGAGCTGTGCAACGATCTGGTCGAGCTGCCTGTCATGGATGCCGGAGAATCCGCGGGTCAGTGGAATGACGGTCTCGTCGTCGAGGATTACGACGAGGCGGTAGACATACTGCAGTCCCGAGGATTCGCTCGATTCCAGCGCGTCGCGCCTGATCCTGGCTATCCGGCTCAGCGGCACCTCGCCCGATTTGCTGGTCACCAGGTTGCTCCAGCGCCAGCGAAACAGTCCGTCGCTCGCGGAAAATGTAAAGCTGGCAAACTCGATGCAATAGTAGGCGGCCAGCAGCGGCAACAGGATGCCGAGGCACATCCCGGCCAGTTCGCCGCTGTCGATAGACCCGTCGAGCAACTTGGGGCCGAGTTCGTACAGCACCGCCGGCGGAAGGGTCAGGAACACCATCGACAGCAGGTAACTCCGGTAACGCACCCGGTAGGTCGACTCGTCCCGTTCGGCTACAAGCATCTTACTGCGCTGATTTAACTGCGGGTAGCATAAATCGCCGGCGCGCCAATAGCCAGAATCAGGAATGCAGAATCGTATAGAGCGCTTATCATGATATAAAATCTATCCGCTCAAAAACCGTCTTCGCTGGCATCGCCCGAGTGAAAACTGGTGGCGCGAACGCTGCGCCGGGCCTGCATCTGCGCAAGCCATTGCCCGAGCCGGGGGAAGGATTGCATCATGGCCGCGCCCTCGCCGGTTTCGACGAAGTAGCGTAGCATGGGGTAGGCATAGAGATCGGCGAGGGAAATCGCACCGCCGACCAGGAACTCGTTATCCTCGCGCCACCGATCGAGCTCGCGCAACACCGTCTCGATCAGCGGCAGGGCGCCGGCGACGAGCGCCTCGTCCGCCATGCCACCGCTGCCTGGTACGACAATACGCTGCACGTAAACATCCCATACCATCGGGCGATAGGCGTAGTTATCGAGCACGCTCAGAATCTGGTTCATGCGCGCGCGGGGGGCCGGCTCCTTCGGCTGTAGCTCTGTGCCGAAAAACATTTCATCAAGGTAGCGGCATATCGCGCCGGTCTCGTAGAGGCTGAAGCCGCCGTACAGCAGACAAGGGATTCGGCCGAAGGGATTACGCTTCAGGTACGCGGCCGGGGCACCGGCATCGGCGAAGACATCGACCTCTTCCAGCTCGTAGTCGATTTTTTTCTCTTCCAGCGCCAGCCGCGCGATGCGGGTATAGACGCTGATCCTCAGTCCCAGTAATTTGATGCTTGCCATGGCGGGCTTCCCTGAGCCAGTGTTGGTGATCTGCGTAATGATCAGGCTGGATTGTGCCAGCACTGGCCGCAGCAGGAAACTAATTTCGATAATCCCCCTGATGCGGCGGCTCAGTCGTCGACAACGTAGATGCCGCGCGCGATCAGCAACCTTGTCAGCTCGGCAAAGCCCTGCACCTGTTCCGCCTGCATGCCCTGCCTGCGCGCCGCTTCGACATTGACCCTGTTATCGTCTACGAACAGGATTCGCGCGGGCGCTATGCCAAGCTCCGCGACGACGTGTTCGAAAATACCCGCATCCGGTTTCGACATGCCGAGTCGGTGCGACGCGAAGATATCGTCGACGTAGCGCGTCAGCTTGAAGTCGGTGTCGAACCTGGGCCAGTGCAGTTCGTTGGTGTTGGTCAATACCGCGAGCCGGTAATCGCGCCGCAGCCGCGGTAGCAGGACCTCGGCGCCGCTAAACAGTCCGATCGGCCAGCGCGTGAAATGATCGATCAGCCGGTCGACATCGCAGTCGATACCGAGTTCTTCAATCAGTGCGGCGGCAAATTCGCGCGCATCGATCTGACCCTTCTCGAAAGATACCGCGGTTGCCGATTTGAACCAGTCGACGAGCGTGAACCGATCGACGCCGCGCAGCGCGGCGTCGGGCACCGGGCTCGGGCCGAGTTCGATCAGTACCCCGCCCAGGTCGAACAGGATTGCGTCGACCGCCTTGCTGGTCAAGACCGGAACCGTTTCATCGATTCGTATTACTCCTGCGCAAGCTGCTGGCGCCACTGTGCGGACAACGCTTGCTCGTCATCGGGCTCCTCGGCGAAACAGCGGAATTCCCGGGGATCGACTTTTATCCAGGGCTGCGCGCGATCGAGCCAGATATGTGCGACCGGGCGCAGCCAGCCAGTGTCGTCCAGGGATCCGGCCTTGATGCTGACCGGTCGATTCGCCGTGACCGATCCGTGATAAATACGCGAACCGCAATGCCGGCAAAATGCGCAGCGTTTGACGAGGCCGTCATCGCCCCGGGTATCCCAGGTTTTGAGCAGATCTCGGCCTTGCAGGAATTCGACGTCGTCCAGCGACACCATCAGTGACATGCCGAAGGCGCTCGACGACTGTTTCTGGCAGTCGCGGCAATGGCAGACGTAAAGCATGCTCGGCGTGGCGTTGAGCCGGTAGCGGATGCTCCCGCACTGGCAGCCGCCGGTTTGCGGAATTATCTTGTCCATTCCGGTTCTCCCAATGGTTGTCAGGTCAGCGCGCCGAGCACCTCGGCGGTGGTGCGGACGGCGCAGAATTCCTCATCGAGGCTGACCAGGTTGACGCGGTGTATGTCCTCGGCGGCATACTGCCGCCCGTCGTATCCGCAGCGCTCGAAAGCCGCGGTGGCATCCGCGACCAGGATGACGTCGAAACCCAGGTCGGAAGCCATGCGGGTCGACGCGGATACGCAATGATCGGTGGTAAGCCCGACGATGACGAGTTTCGATATCGCAGATCGTTGCAGGTGGTCCTCGAGCCCGGTGCCGATAAAAGCGCTGTTGACGGTCTTGGTGAATTCCTTTTCGCCCGGCAGCGGACGCACCTCGTCCTTGTAGTCATTGCCGGGCAGTTCCGGTCGCAGTTTCGAGCCTGCTTCGACCGAGCAATGGCGGATATGAATAACCGGCAGGCCGCGCCGCCTCCATTCGGCGAGCAGCAATGCCATGTTGGCTTCCGCATCCGGGTTGTTGCGTCGCCCCAGGTCTGGGTCGTCCAGGCCTTTCTGGACATCGATCAAAAGCAGTGCGACATCGTCGGTATTGTTAGCAGACATTTACCAGCTTCCCTTGCGATTTTAATCTTTCAATTCTGTCGGAGTTGATCGACATGAAACCGGAAAAGCACTAGGCAAAATCATGAGGCTCGTCCTTGATCAAGCGCTTGCCGAGGACGGTTACGGGGTCCGGTGCGTAACCGATACTGCGGTAGAAGGCGATCACGCCCTCGTTGTTATTTCTGACCATCAGGTCTATCTTCGGACAGCCGAGTCTGACCAGCGCGGCCTCGACGTATTCCACAAGAATCGTAGCGATTCCCTGTCGCCGATAAGCGTTATCGACGGCGAGGTAGTAAATCCATCCGCGGTGACCGTCGTAACCGGCCATGCAGCTAGCGATCAACGCGTGATCCGAAAGGGCCACGAAGAAAAGGTCGGGCGAATCGGCGCACTTACGCTCGATGTCGGCGCGCGGGTCGTTCCATGGCACGACCAGCCCCGAGCGTTGCCACAACGCGATGACCTCGGCTTCATCGTCCCATCGAAAAGTCCTGATAACGGGATTTTGCATCCTACTCCCCCGCCTGGTGCCAGGCTACGTCAGGGGCCATAGTAGGTCTTCAAAACCCGGTAGCGGCCGGCGTCGACCGTAAACACCAGCTTATTGTCCGTCGGTTGCATATCGACGGACTGCAGCCTCACGTAGATCGTTGAGCGATCGGTCTGTATGCAGACGAACTGACCGGTATTTTCGTCGATATTGTCGAGCGCCTCCTGGGTGACCGGGTTCGTCGCCTGGCTGTCCATTTCCGCGATAACGGCATCGATCGCGAGTCCGCAGCTGAACGAAACCGTCTCCTGAACCGGCTCTGCAGCCTTCGGGCCGGAGACGAGGATAAGCGTGAAAAAGGCGCCGGCCAGAGTCTTGCGTGCCACGGAAAAGAGAATCCCCGTTACGCTCGCGCGTAGCGCGGTAGCGGAGCGCGGCTTTTCGGGCCGGGGCCTGGGAGCCTTCTTGATGCGGTTGCTACCGGGTTTCACCTGATTCGATACCCCGCGTGACAGGCGACGCAGGCCGAGGTGATATCACCGAGCGCCCGATAAGCGGGTAACGCCTCGCCTTCCTGGGCTTTCAACGCAAAACGGCTTGCCGCCCGGTGCATGCCGGTACCGATCAGGCGCATGCTCTCGGGCATGAAGGGGGCCATGTGCTCGGCGCCATGCGATCCCAGCGAACTCATGCCGAGCCTGGACTCGGCCACCTCGGCGGCCTTTTCGAGTTCACCCTGTGCGAGTCGGACGAGAATTTCATCCAGCGCGGCCAGGTGATCGCGCATGTTGGACAGCATGTGCTGCTGCATCATCTCCGGCAGCTCGATCAGTTGACGCTGGTCTGCGGAGGCTGTCGCCGTGGCCGACGTGCAAATCCCGAGCATTGCGATAACTAATGTCGAATATTTTATCATTGATTAGTTCCTGGTTGATGCCGGATACCCGGCTGCCCTGACAACGGCGTGATTCCCGCCTGCCTTCGACGACGATATCATAGCGCAGCAATCAATAGACTCAACAATGGTTACATGCAAAAACTGCTGATCATCATCGGGCTGATCGTCGTCGCGGTCGGCCTCGCCTGGCCATGGCTTGCTTCGATGCCGTTTGGGCGCCTGCCCGGAGACATCGTAATCGAGCGCGAAAATTTCACCTTTTATCTGCCGATAACGACCATGGTCATCGTCAGCCTGCTGGTTTCGCTGGCAATCTGGTTTTTTCGCGATTAACGGTGTGGCGGTAACGACTTCAACGCGTCGCGAGAACCTGGTCGGTCGACGATATTTTCGCAAACGGCATGCCGAGCGCCGCCATGAATGCCGCCTGCACGTCGGCGGCGCGGACGCGCTGGCCCTCGAACTCGAGGTCCCGGGTAGCGCAGGCATCGGCGACCACCTGGCACTGGTATCCGAGATCGAAAGCGGCGCGGGTCGTGGTGTCTATGCACATGTGGCTCATGGCGCCACAGATAACCAGCTTCCCGACGCCCGCCTGTTGCAGCATTTCATGCAGGTCGGTATCGCGAAACGCGTTAGGATAGTGTTTGACGACCAGCGGCTCGTCCGGCTGCGGTTTGACGCTGTCGTTTATTTCGCAACCCGGAGTGTCGGCAACGAAAAAGGTCGCGCCCTCGCGCGTCGCGATATGCTGAATGTGAAACAGCGGCATCGTGTCGGCGCGAAACGATGCCAGCAACCTGCCGCAGTTCGACGCGGCAACGTCCATCGATACCAGCTCCATCGCGCCGCCGGCGAAGTAGTCGTTTTGCACGTCGATAATAATTAGACCCGTGTTCATGTTCTGTCACCCTGTCCTGGTTGTTTGAATATAACTGGCGTGAACGACCCGCCTCCGCCCGAGCGGAACGGCACTGCTGTACAGTGTGCCTGGCGCGATCATTGGCTTTTTTTGAATGCGTATATACCGTTTTCGAGGTCGCGCGTATCGGCGATCCAGTCGAACAGGTGCCCCTCCGCCGGGCATCAGCGCCAGCGCGGCGTCGTGCATGCCGGGCCGGACACCGCGCAGTCGTCGGCGATGGTCAGGCACCAGTAGCCGCGACCGCCACCCATCCGTCGTCGCCGACCCGGCAGGTTGGCATACGATAGTTCATGTCGACAACCGCCCGCGGAGACATTTCCATGATCAGCCGGTACAGCATGTCGACTTTCTGCTTGCGATGTTGCGGGACGGCCGCAACATAATCCTGAAGGCCTTCATCCATAGTATCAAGCCATGCGATTTCGACTGGCGTCAACCTGGGAATTACGTTGCCGGAAAAATTCGGCTTTCATCCGGCATACGCATTGTAAAGCGTGAAAGCACCGATTGCGATGAAACCGATGCCCGCGATGTATTGCAGGTATTTCGGGTCGATGAATTCGGACAACAGGCTGCCGGCCAGCACGCCGATGGCCGTGGAAACGACCAGGGCCGCCGATGCCGCGAGAAAAACATTGAGCCTGCCGATATCTCTGTCGGTCGCGAAAAGTAACGTCGCAAGCTGGGTCTTGTCCCCCAGCTCGGCGATAAAAATCGATGCGAAGACGGTCAGGAATATCTTCCAGTCCATGAAGCGCTACCTCTGAATGATTCGGTTCGCCGGGCTTACTTCCTTTCCCGGGTGAACACGTCTCTGATGAAGTCGATGAAGCTGTCCTCCTTGTAATCGGTAAACTCGCCGGCATCGAAGAAAACTCCGTAGCAGCTGGGGCAGGATTCGTACCAGATGTGGTGCTGCTCGCGGTCGACCATCTTGATCATTTGCGTGGTGCATACGGGGCACTTGATATCCTCTATCCTGTTGAATTTTCGACCCACCTCGGGATCGCCGATGTCGATTGCTTCCGATCCTGACATCGCTTTCAGTTCGACATGTTCCAGCAGGTCGAACCACAGGCCTTTACAGTCCGTGCATCTGTCGACCTCGATGTTCGAATATACGACCTTTTCCATATCGGCGCTGCATTTGGGGCAATTCATAGAAACCTCGAAGGGGTTATCGTCTCGTGATTTACGCAGGAAAAGGACAAAAAAGCAATCGTCGCCTGTTTGGAAAACGCACGCTGGCTATCCATTCGTCAAGCTGCGGCTTGCTAGTTATCCGGGCCGATGCGCAGGTACCTGCCCCGATCGAACCCGGAAAAGAAGTGTAGCAACATGGGATGATCGATCGGCTCCAGAATATCGTCTGGTTCCAGGTTCTGTTCGGCAACGTAAGTGGCATGATCGCTGCCGTGAACCAGCACATGATACCAGGGCTCGTGTATCGGGGGCAGAGACCTGGTGACGGTCTGGTACCACTCTTCGGTGCCCTGAAGGTCCTGGTCGACGTCCACGATGACGCCGCGATAGTCGAAAAGGCGGTGGTGAATCAGGTCGCCGACCGAGAACCTGACTGTATTAATTGCAGTTACGGTGCCCATATGCCTCGACTCCGGCCATTTTTTCCATATCTCCCAAGACCGACCTCGTCAAACCGAAGACAACCGGGCCGACAGGGGCGGTTGCTAAACCGCATTTGCCTTCGGGGCCGCGCGCAGGCAAATGTACTCGAGCGCCAGCTGGGCCGCAACCAGCGCGGTGATTTCGCTATGGTCGTAGTCGGGTGCGACCTCGACGATATCCATACCGGTAAAATCGATGCCATCGAGTCCGCGCAGGATTTCCAGCGCCTGGTTCGAAGTCAGTCCCCCGGGAACCGGGGTGCCGGTACCGGGCGCGAATGCCGGATCGAGCGCATCGATATCGAAAGTCAGGTAGGCCTTGTGACCAGCGACAACCTGCCTGATGTTATCGATGGTCGTGTCGATTCCGTTACGATGCACTGTCGCGGCGTCGATCACGGCGAAGCGGTCGCGCTTGCTGTCGTAGTCGGTTCTTATTCCAATCTGCACCGACCTGTCAGGGTCCACGATGCCTTCTGCAACCGCCCGGTAGAACATGCAGCCGTGATCGTAGGGATTATCGTTTCTCTCGGTATCGGTATGCGCGTCGAAATGGACCAGCGACAGGGCACCGTGTTTCCTGGCTACTTCCCGCAGTATCGGCAGTGATACGAAGTGATCGCCACCCAGGGCGAGCGTCTGGGCGCCCTGATCCAGTATCGCGGCGACGCAGGCCTGCGTCTGTTCGACCATTTCGGCGGCGTTGCCGTAACGGTAAATAACGTCGCCATAGTCGACGATCCTGAGATAGTCGAACGGATTGAATCCCCAGGGATATTGTCTGCTCCAGCTGGAAATGTCTCGACTGGCCTGCCGTATTGCCCGCGGACCGAACCTCGTGCCCGGCCGATTGCATACCGCGAGATCGAACGGAACGCCGAGCACCGCGATATCGACGTTATCGAGCCGCCGTTCGTAAGGCCGGCGCATGAACGTGCTGGCGCCGAAGAAGGGCGCTTCGCCGCCGGGTTCGCCTATTTTTGCCCGTCCGAAAATCGAATCCGGGGAGTTGATATCAGAATCGCTCACGCGCTTTCCTGGGATATCCCGAAAATCCGTGTCCCCAGGTCATGCCTGGATTCCACAATCTTATGCCTGTTCCCGTGATTTCTGCAAACCGCAATTTTTTCGGTGTCATACTGAATATTTTACGCATCTCCCGGATAGTGGCGTCGGACATTGCGAGGGCGCAAATAATCCCTGCCCGAATCAGGTCTGTTGGCTACTAACTACGGCATCCAAAAAAGACTCGACTATCGGGTGAGAACAATCTTTCAACGCCGCTCGCTCGGGTTGAAAAGCTGTCCCGACGAAAAAGCGGTGGTCCGCGATTTCGAGAACCCGTGGATCTCCGTTGGCATCGAAACCGGTGAAACGCATCGCACTGCCTTCAAAAATCGATAAATAATCGCGGTTTACTCCATAACTGCACCGATATTCCTCGCTCGCCGACAAAGTCTGGTAAATGTCTGCAATTTTCGAATCTGACGCAAAAAATATTCGATCCGAAACTTCCACGAGTTTACAGGCAAGCGCCGACACCAGGGGCATTTCGCAATGAGGATCGACCTCGGAATTTCCGGCGTTAACAAAGCCAAGTTCATTTCTTGCAAACTCCAGCGCGGCATGCTGATAGCCACCACAGGTGCCGAGGAAAGGAATATTTGCGATTCGCGCAAAATGGATTGCATGTAGCACCTTTTCCATGTCGTGGTATGGGCTCGCGGGGACACACCAGACTCCGGCCAGTTCTTCCAGCAACAGGGAGGTTAGGTCTTCGGAGTGAATCCACTGGATCGAGAAACTTTGCGCTAAATTCCGAGTCGCCAGGCTAATGGCAACAGGAATAGCCCGGTGCGCGGTTACCGTTGCATCATAATCACCGATAAGTCCTATCTTCATGTGTGTCTGTTGCGGGCGCCGGCTGTCGTTGTGCCGCGGCGGCACAACTTGCGCTTTGCGCGAAACACGGCCAATGCACAGGCCTTCATGACCTAAATTCGATTATCGGTTGAGCGGCAAGAGTATCACGCCACTCGCTACCGGCGCGATTCTGCTCCCGTCCTGGATGGATGGACCCTCGCCGCGAAACGCCACCGCAACCAGCATCAGGCTCAACGAGTCGATGGGCGCGACCTTCGATGCATCGCCTGTTTCCAGGGCGTGAAAATAACAAATCCGGGAAGCGCCGGTAGCGGGGCACGTCAGAAAAGTCCAGGTTTTCGCTGACAGCGCGCGCGGATTGCTCCACTTGTCGGCAAACCAGGCGAAGCCGGAGAAAACAAAAATTATGATGGGGATACGAACCAGAAACACAGGATTCGGAAGCGACGTCCTGAATGCCGATTTTCGCAAATACTGCCGTGAGCGCGGCAGATACGCTCAAAAGTATCACCCAGAAATTCCAGCTTTGAACGGTATGCATCTGCGGATGCCCCGGATGTCAACCGGTTTCGATGCCGACGGACAGGGCGCGCTGTTGCGAGCACCCCATCCGGCCGGTCGTTTTGTTAACTTCGCCGCATTCAGATCGGCACCACGTTGTTTGCGCAGGGGCCTTTCTGGCCCTGGCCGACTTCGAATTCAACCTTCTGTCCATCGTTGAGCGTCGCGTAATCGCTGCCGCTCTTGATCTCGGAATGATGCACGAATAGATCCTTGCCTCCGTCGTCGGGGGTGATAAAACCATAGCCCTTTGCCGCATTGAACCACTTAACCGTACCTTTACTCATTTTCATTATCTCAATCTTGTTGGTGAATAATAATTAGAAGTCCACGTTCGAATTCACCTTTTCGAAGTAGAAAGAGAATTAGCCATACAGTCCAAAGGATTCTGTATAAGCGACAAACCGCGAGCGTGGCGAACGCCCTGGCTCGACTGCTTGCGCTGTTTCTGTTTGCCGGTAATTCCCGGGAGTTACAACGCTAATTATCACTCCTTTTTGCCAGACATCCCATTACTTTCATCATTTTTCATCGAGATTACGATAATCCCCAGTCGTTGTTCGGTCTCGATCCGGGTATACGCCGCGGCGACCTGCTCCATCGAATAGGCCGCCTCGCCGTTCAAGCGATCTGGTGGTAGTACCTGACCGCGTCTTCGGCGGTAATACCCGAGTGTAGATCGTGCATCAGCCGTGACTCTTCGACGATATAAAAAAAAGGGTGGCTGTCGGGCCTGAGCTCCAGCTCGCCGAGCAAGCCTTTCGAATTCTCGTATTCGCGTAATCCGTTTGCCAACTTACCTTTTAATCGCGGGATACGGGATACGTCTTCGTCTTCCCAGGTATCGTAGGCGATCCTGCAATTTTCCCTCGGCAATTCGACCCACACGCCCCAGCAGTAATACCTGTCTGGCTCCGGCAGCGGTACTGGAATTACGGAACGAACAAAAAAGCGGTTATCAAGTTGGCAGAAATCGGAATTTGCTCGGCCCCGTGCTTCGCGCTGTTCCCTGGATAGCATGAAATAGTCGTCGAGCAGACCGTAGGCTACTTCGATTTCGCCGATATCGTGCGCTGCGCC
>Ga0224512_10000179_pt1 | contig 68696 bp, 93 predicted proteins | sample SF_May12_sed_USG_4_FD_169103 | JGI IMG/M metagenome (GOLD analysis project Ga0224512, IMG submission 169103) | Sediment microbial communities from San Francisco Bay, California, United States - SF_May12_sed_USGS_13 | ecosystem: Environmental > Aquatic > Marine > Sediment | place: USA...
TCCCCATTGCGACCAGCTTATACAACGACGCCGTTGATTCTCTGGCGCTCGGAGAAGTATTGCTTACTACGGACTTTGACCGCCCGCCTACGACCATGACCGGTATCACCGCGCACCCCGCAGGCTTCTTTGTCGGCTTCGACGGGAATACGCTGTGCTTTTCAGAGCCGGGGTACTATTACGCTTGGCCCATAAAATATCGGTTCGACGTGGAGTTCCCCATAGTCGGCATTGCGACAATTGGCGGGTACCTCGCCGTTATGACGGAAGGCGTGCCGTACTTGGTTTCTGGCACATCGCCGTACAACATGGTCCCCCGCAAACTCGACGCGTTCTTCCCGTGCGTATCCAAGCGCAGCATCGTTAACATGGGCGGTTATTGCGTATATGCGGCAGAGGACGCGCTTGTGCAGATTTCTACACAAGGCGCGACAGCAATTTCTAAAGGCATACTTACGCGCGACCAGTGGCAGGCCTCGGTCCCGGCGAATATTTTCGGCACGCGCTGGAGGAACCTATACCTCGCCGTATACCCGACGTATATCGATGTGTGGGCCCCGCAAGCTTTGGCCATTGGCATCACCACTATTACACAGGTTTACAAGTCAGTATTCGTCAAGCCGTCAACAGGCGACACGTTCTTTGTGAATGCGTCAAACGAGATCGTGAACTTTGCGGAAAGCGCTACCAGCGCTACCTCGTGGACGTGGGTAAGCAAACCAATCATGTTTGACGCGCCTTTGAATTTCGCGTGCATGCGCGCGCTAGGTAGCTTCGGCGGTACTATTACTATCGAAGAAGACGACACCGCCCCTTCCACTACTGGAGACGCATACAGCTATACAACGCCCGCGAACGCGCTGGTAAACAACACGCCCATCCGATTACCGTCAGGGATTAAATACAAGGGGCTTCGCATCACTATCAATGGTGGCGCTGGCGACGAAGTGCAAGAGCTTCATTTCGCTACGTCTATAAGCGAGTTGCCTGGAACGGAGTCGTCCGCACCCCCGCCTGAGGCACGCTAATGGTTCAGGCCATTACCACCGTAGAAGGTATACCAGCAATACCGGACGTCAGAGTAGACGACCCTAACTTGCAGGTAATGCTAGACACGCTGAAAGAATCTATCGAGGTTCTTACCGGCACGCGCGGCGACCCTAACTCACGAGCACTGACTTACGGAGAAGCATCCGAGGGAGGGCTGACCGACCTGTTCGTAACTAACAGGGTCGTCGGCACGGTCCTTGAGGCCAGAAAAACGGTGACGCTGGTAGGCGATATTATCGGCACTGCCGATTTCCTCGAAAACGGCGTAGTCACAGTTCCCACCGCCATTAACTTGCCCAACATCACGCTTGTAAGCGGGGGCGATGCGGCGGAGACATTCCCCGGCGAACCCAACGGACCGTACGGCGTGCTAGGCGGGGGCGGGGGCGGCTCAGCACTTACTGTACAGGACGACGGCGTCAGCCTGTCAACGGGGGCGACCCTTTTGAATTTCGTCGGCGTTACCGTAACTGAGCCCACGACCGACCAAATCACAATCACGTTTGGCCCCGCTCAAGCAAATAACGACTACTTCCCGAACTATAGCTATAACAAAGAGACGGATACGGCTTTCACAGTTGTCGGCGTGAACGCGGCGGCTCTATTTCGTGTGGGCCGCAGGCTGAAATTTACTAAAGCGGGGGCCGACGTTTTTGGGGTCATCGCCAGTGTGAACTACAATATAACTAGCCCGAGCGATACATACTGCTCTATGACAATGGAGTCAGCGGCCGTTATCCCAACCAACACGTTCGACGTCGCTCTGACCACTAGCGGCACGGCTTGGAGTCCCATTGCGGGCAATCCTTCGGCGGGGGAGGCTATACGTGATATCGCTACTGGCGCTATCGGGGGCACTCAGTGGTGGGTAATCGTCGGGGACGGTGGTTTTATTGCTACTTCTACCGACGGCGGCGCAAGCTGGACCACACGCACCAGCGGGACCACCGGTAATTTATACACAGTTATTTACGACCCAGCATCCGAAACGTTTTACGCGGGCGGCTCGGGCGGCACCGGTAACGCGGAAGTAATAAAAAGCAGCACGAACGGCACCACGTGGTCAGCCGTCACGCTCCCTTGGACTACGGGGACTGACGATTATGTTAGCGACATGACCCGTTCTTATGTCGGCACCTACATCGCAGTCAGCGTGTATGACTCTAGCACCAATTCTTGGGATCTTTATATTACTAGTGATAGCTTTGCCACGAATACTGCTCGCGCAAACGGCATTGCCGTCGACAGTAAAGTCGCAGCGAACGAGTCTCCCTTAGGAACTCTTCCCTATTGGGCGTATACCAACCAGGCCAACCACTTTTATTACACGGCTTTTACTGATGCGACCCCAGCCGTTGAAGAAACTGCGCCTGATCAAATTACGGCTAATGGCGCGCTCTATATAAACGGCCCGACTGCAACGGACCTACATTGGTTTTACGGCTGCGGGAGTGGCGCAATCGGCCACAATAGACCGGGGATAGCTGCCAGCCTCGACGACGTTACGTTTGCAAACGCGATTAGGAAGTTTGCCCACTCAGAGCTGCACGAAAGAACAGTCTGCGTGGGCGACTCTGCAACCATCGGGTACCTCCCCGACGCGAGCGTCGAAACGGCCGACGCATGGACATCGGTCCCAAGCGGCTTTTCGCCTACTACTGATATACTGTGCGTTGAGTTTAATGAAACAGACGGAGTGTTCGTCGCCTGCGCGGCTAACGGCCAGATCTGCCGGTCCAGCAACGGCATAACCTAATGACTACCGCTACCCTACAAATACAGAACCGCGTTGACACGGCCGCTCTTTGGTCGACGAGCAACCCCGTTCTGTTGTCCGCAGAGATTGGATATGAGTCCGATACCGGGCTGATGAAGATCGGCGACGGCGTTACGGCGTGGAACTCGTTGGCGTACTGGGGCACGTTTGATTCTGTACAGGTTAATAACGCGCTTGCGGTCGACGGAACGCTGACCATAGACTCGGCCGGTACGCAACCGGTCGCGACCCACACAGACCTATTGTTCGGCGGCAGCGCAAACATCGCGGCGAACGGGGGTTTGAACTTCTACATCGACGCCGATAACGACCAAACGGCTCAAGAGTTTACCTGGCGACATAACGCAGGCGCGGCAACAGGCGCGGCCCTGCTGATGACGCTGAATGATAGCGGCAACCTTTCAGTAACCGGCGCAGTTACAGGCTCAAACCTCAACGTCTCTAACTGGGACACAGCGTTTGGGTGGGGCGATCACGCCGGTCTATATGCAGCTGCTTCTCATACGCACCTGCTTGCAGCAGGCGCAACTGATGTGACGGCTACGGCAGCGGAAGTAAATCTGCTAGACTTGGCCGCGCTAACCGTTAACGATGTGCTGGTTGCATCCAGCGCTTCTACTGCTGCTTGGCGACAACTCGTCGAGGCAGACATATCTGACTTCGGCAGTTATGCAGATGCTTCTCATACGCACTTACTTGCGGCGGGGGCAACTGATGTGACGGCTACGGCAGCGGAGCTGAACTTGCTCGACCTGGCGGGCTTGACTGCAGGGTGGGTATTGTCCGCCGACACAGCTACGACTGCCAGCTGGAAAGCCCCGACAGCGGGCGTATCGGCCCTTGCCGATCTGACCGATGTAGTTAGCGCCACAAACACTGACAAGTTTGCCCTTATGGCAAACGGCACGACTGGGTACGTAGGCAGAGCACTAGTTGAGGCAGACATATCTGACTTCGGCAGCTATGCAGCTGCTTCCCATACGCACCTGCTCGCGGCGGGGGCAACCGATGTGACAGCTACGGCGGCAGAATTGAATCTGCTAGACTTGGCCGGTTTGACCGCAGGCTGGGTGTTGTCCGCTGACACAGCCACTACTGCGAGCTGGAAAGCGCCAACAGGCGGTGGCGCATCAGCTCTTGCTGATTTGACCGACGTAGTCAGCGCCACAAACACCAACAGGTTTGCCCTTATGGCAAATGGCACGACTGGGTACGTAGGCAGGGCACTAGTTGAGGCCGACATCAGTGACCTCGGCAGCTATCTCCCACTTGGCGGTGGAACGGCAACCGGCAGGATCATAATTAATAATACGGAAGACGTTGCCGTAGGCTCGTTATCCGGGCCACTGATTATAGGCGGCGACGGCACGGCTGCCCACATTGCCATTGACAACAACGAGATCATGGCGAAAGCTACAGCATCTACTGCGGCCACGCTGAACCTCAACGTTGAAGGCGGGTTAGTTAATATTGGATCAGGCGGCCTTACGGTGGCCGGGAACACAAATGTAACCGGCGGTAACCTTTCAATTCCCACCGCTCTCAGACTGTACTTGGATGGCGGCGGCGACACGTATTTTATTGAATCAACGAGCAACACCGTGAGGCTTTTCACCGGTGGCGTACAAAGGCTGCAGGTCAGCACTACGTTCGCGATCAATACCGCAGCCTCCGTGAACGGGGCTCTTTCAATCCCGGCAGCTAGTAGGCTATATTTAGACGGCGGGTCTAATACGTATATCCAAGAAGTCACCGCAGATGTACTGGGCCTCTTTGCTGCTAACGCTTCTCCGTTTCAAGTTACGTCAACTACAGCGGAGTTTACAAAAGGAGTATCTGAACAGACACAGAGCTTTAGTACTTCGGGTACGCAAACCATGAACTTGGCGAACGCTAACTATTTCTATGTCAGCGGTGCTCTTGGAACAAACTCAATTACGTTCGCTTTTTCAAACGTGCCCGCCAGTACACGAGCTTGGTCCTGTACTTTGGAGTTGATTGACGCTGATGGCGCAACAATTACTTGGCCTACCGTTACCTGGGTTGGCGGTGCAGCACCTACGCTTAGTGCAAACAGAGACTTCATTGTTTTCTTTGGCCGCACGGGCACAACTACGATTTACGCACAGCACGTCGGGAGCACGTAATGCGCGGGCGTACGGCAGGGCGGTTGCTTGTCGCATCTGGAAAAGTTTCACGACTGACGATCAGCGGCGGTACAAGCGTTGTGCTTACCAGCGTAACCGCCTTTACCAGCTTAGACAAGACTAAAAAAATAGTCGTCACGCTGACTGGCGCGTTTGGATCAAGTGCATCAGCCACACCAGCGTTTGATTGCGGCAACCTGTCGACCTGGAAAGACGTCGACATCATTATCGACTCTGGGTGCACAATATACGCTAGGGGCGGTAACGGCGGTAGTGCTTCAGGCGGTAGCGGCGCACAAGGTGGGATCGGCCTGCAAGTTAACTCCAGCAATAGCTCCAGCGTCCTGTCAATAATAAACAACGGCACCATCGCTGGCGGCGGAGGCGGCGGCGGCGCAGGCAGCCAGTCATCGGCCGCTGGGTATAACGGCCTCTCTAAATCCTGTAACTTTCTCGGAAACAGCATAGCTGGCGGCGGAGGCGGCGGAGGCGGCCGTGGGCGAAACAACTCTGCGGGTGGCTCAGGCAGCTCAAACGTTTTGACGGCTTGTAGCGCTATACAGACTGCGGGCTCTGGTGGCGCGGGCACTACAACTGCTGCTGGCGGCGGCGGCATAAGGGGCGAAGTATTTTACAGACCCGCAACTTGCCCGCCTTGTTCCTCCAACTCTCTTTTGGGTTGGGCAGGCGCGAGCGGCGGTTCGTGGTCAACCGCTGGTACCAACGCCACTGTAGGCGGTAGTGGAGGTGGTGCTGGCACTTCTGTCGCAAATCAGGCATCATGTGCGTGGACAGACAACGGAACGCTTCTTTGATAGTACTACCACACGACCGCCGCCCGACAGACCCACGCATCAATGTAGTGGCGTTCTGGCCATATCCGGAAACGACGCCAGCGAACAAACAGGCTTTTGCTTTAGACTATAACGCGCTGTCCGTCGTTTACGGGGTGGGCGTACAAATGGTCGACTTCCCGAGCGAAGAGCTGTTTTTCAACTCGTCGCCCCTAATCGCGGTCGAAGAATGGACTAATAACCCGACTGCGGTTGCGCTCAAAGATTTCGAGCACCCGATAAACGCTACATATATTATCGGCAACTCTCAGTATCGCTGGCCTAGCGGGCACTACGACGTCGCGCATAAGGTTTATTTTCGAACGCCGAATCTTGTTCCCCTTTACGGGCACCAAGCAGCGGCAATAATTTTACAAGACAGGTGTGAAAAAAATGCAGGTATATAATAACTTTCGGGTCCTTAACTACGACAAAGACATTGGGCACATGGAAACCGCGTGGTACAACGACCAGCTTCCTTTTGCTGGGCAGACCATACTACGTACTAACCTCAGGGTACCGCCCGAGTTCGAATCCGAGCTCTGGACGCGCGACCAACTTCGTCTTTATTGGCTTTCTACCGGCGCGGTCAACGACGTCCCCGCTATCCCACAGTGGGCGATAGATGAGGCCGAGGACACATACAGCGCATACGAATTCAAAGTCCGGATACGCACCCGCTAAATGCTCAGTGACGCAGAGGTCGACGACCTGTTCGCCGGTACCACATTCGGCATCGAGTTCGATTGCGGTGAGTTCGACCGGCACGCACCGCTACCCGAAGGCCACACGTGGTGCACGGACGAGGTCGCGTCACACTCTTCGGCTGGGGTCGGCGCTGATCCATCGCTTCGATACAACATGTTCGGCGGCGAAGTCCAAACTGCGCCAGCAAACTCGGAAGAGCAGCTTTTCCAGTTTATAGACGACATCCTGAGGGCAACACTTCCGCACGACAAGCTTCGTTTTTCTTCCACCATACACGTGCACGTGAGGATACCTAAGCTCCTTGAGCGCCCCGATTTGTTACGCCATCTTGTGCGGTGGTCCACGGAGTGGACTCCAGAACTTTCTAGCCACTGGTTTCGCTGGGAGGATACGGATTACAGCCACCTCCCGGAAGAAGCGCGTTGGTACTACAAGTGGTCCGAGGAGTGTAACCGCCGCGTCAAGACGGAAGTGTACGACAGCGCCGCTCTTGCACGCATGGACGCAGCACCTAGCACTCCGCGCGAAATAGCATGCGCTTTGCACGACAACCCGCGCGACTGGAAAAACGAGTGGACGTTTGACCTGAACAACAAAAACCGCGTCCACAGACCGGCGATAAACTTTGGGCATCTTGCCTTGAATGAGACAATCGAGTTCCGGTGTTTCCAAGCTACCACCGACAGAGAGTGCCTGCGCAATATCATCGCGACTCCCCTCCGCGTGCTACGCGCTGCGTTAACCGGTGACCCCGATCCTGCGCGCGTAGTGCGAGGTGTCAGGTTCCAGGACAATTTTACGTTGATATGGGGCGACGATACGGATAGCAAAATGATCGCTGCTGGCAAAACGAGTCTATACTTTAACACGCACGACGACTATCGGAACCGCATAGCGATAATGCTTATACAGAAACAGATCACTATCGCCGACCTTAACTACCCCAAATACTGGATCGACAAAGGCTTTGAGTAGGTTCGACCTGTCTTATTCCCGCAAAGAGCACTGCCGGGATTTTATAGCCGCGTTTCCCGACGCGCCAACCGGAACGTTTGTAACGAATAAGAACAGTATATGGATGGTAGCCAGGATCGACGGTTTTGTCGTGGGCGTTTGCTGCGCAGAGATCAAAGGCAAAGACACGTGGGAGTACCGCTCCGCGTACATACACCCTTTGTTCCGAGAGCAGGGGATATATGAAGCGTTGTCCTCATATCGAAAAAACTACGTGGATAATTTCCATGTGAAAATAGGGAGCGAAGTTATGCAGTACCCTGAGACATGGCGCAAAGACGGCTTGTTCCCACCGCAGGATATACCGAACAACTCAATAGTGGGGTTCTGGCCTATACCAGAAACGACTGATATGAACTTTACTGTGATGGAACAGCATTATCGGGCGCTTGCTTGTACTTACGGCATGGACCTGCAGATGGTTGAGAAGCCCAGCCAAATTATCATTACTGACCACAGGCCGTGGATTTCAATCGAGGAATACAGAGAGGAGAAGCCTGGGGTAAGGTACGACCAGTTTGAATATCCTGAGGAAGCGATCTACCTCGTTGGGAACTCAGCTTGGCGACACATGAGCGACATATTCGAAATCGACCACATTATCAATGTACCTACCCCAGGAGGGTTCGCGCACCCGTTATACGGAAACCAGGTTGCCGCTATTGTGTTTCAGCAGCGGCATCTTCAGCATCCTTTTCTTTTGCCAGAAGAAAGTTGTGGAACGTTGCCAGCTTGATCTTTAGCTGCACAGCAACTTCTGCTTGCTCGACCTTGATATCCGCGCCGTTTATCAACATAAGGACGTTTTTGATATCTTGTGACTTTAACTGCGCCTTGTCTGCTTCTGTAGTAGGTGGCGCACTTTCTTTCGCTTTCGTTTTTGCTACCATGAACGGTGTCCTAGGGTTAGTTCAGGACGAATGATACCACGGGGAAACAGCCCCGTACACCGATTTATACACTCCTTAGAGGCAGACTACGTGAAATACGATTTCTCCCAAGACCCAGACTACTTGGACATAGCGGCTGATATCATTGGCGTACCATATTTTGATGCTAATACCACGTACACAATCGCCATCTTTGACGACGATTGTGAGTTTCAGGCGGTAGTTTTGTACAATAACTGGGAAGAAAGGAACGTGTCTATGCACATAGCGTCGGTGTCGCCCAAGTGGGCAACGCTAGGTTCGCTTCGAACTGTTTTCGCGTACCCGTTCCAAGAGCTAGGCGTACACCGAGTGACGGCTGCTACGCGGGAGAACAACGCAAAAGCGCGCTCCATGCTTGCCCGCCTTGGGTATAAGCAAGAAGGCGAGCTTCGCCAATATTACGAGACCGGAGAAAGTGATATCATCTACGGTATGACCAGAGACGAATGCAGGTGGATTTGAATGGGTAAAAAAAGCGCCAAGACACCTCAAGCGTCTTCGCAAGAAGTGGCCCTGGCCGATGTCGCGAAAAAGAAATTCGAGACGTATAAGCGCCTATACCGGCCGCTTGGCAAAGAAATGCTCAAGCGCAGCTCCGCGACAGAAGGCAAAATTAAAGAAGTCCAAGGCTTGGTCAACGCCGATGTGCAGCAGGCTAGCGCGGGCAGGGATTCTGCTATTGCCGCCGCCGGTTTACGCGGCGGGCTGAAAGCCTCTGATAGCCGCGTGCTTATGTCCCGTGGCGCAAACCAGGAAGCTATTGCTACTGCGCGCGGCGCAGGTAGCGCGGCTGCCCGTCAAGGAGTTATGGCGGCTGACAGGGCGGGGAAAGAAGGGTACGTAGCGCTTGGCCACGGTATTGCCCGCCAAAGCATAGCGTCGCAAACTGGCCTCGCGCAAGACGCCACTAGTTCAGCCATCCAAGCAGCACAGTTGAAACTGAAGAAGGCCGACCAAATTGCCACCGGGCTTGGCAGCTTTTTTGGTGCGGCAGCGGGGATGTCAGAAGCAGGTTTGGGAGGTGGCGGCACGGCGGCTCGGCCACAGTTCGGCATGTACCAACTTGGCAACGCTGGCAGCGGTGCTGACGGCGGCGCTTACAGTTACGGCGGTTTTACCGGCGGCAGGAGCATGCGCTAATGGCTATCGGAAAAAACAACGAGCAGTATACAGGCTCTAGTAAACCCCGATACTGGGAGCTTAAGGGCGGCAACCACATGGCGAACTACCAAGCCCCTACGCCCGCCGAAAGCCCCGGCGACATACTTGCGAACATAACAAACGAAGACTTTGCAATCTACGAGCAGGACTTCCTGCCAGTAGAAGAACAACTGATCGCCGACGCAACTGACGCGGAATCTGGCAACAAGGCGGCGGAAGCTGCTCTGGCCGACACGCTGTCTGGGTATGACCGGCAACGCGCAGTCGGGGAACGCGGTCTCGGCCGCACAGGGGTTGCTATGACTGCGGGGCAACAAGCCAAAGTCGACCAACTATCCGGGCTAGGCCGCACGCAAGCTGGCGTAGGCTCCGCCAACTTAGCACGTCGCGGGCAAAATGCCCAAAATGACGCAACCATAACGAACCTCGTGCAAGCGGGCCAGTCCCTTCGCGGCGTAGCCCTGCAGGGGCTCGGCGCTGCGTCTTCTATGGAAACTCAGCGTAACCAAGCTGGCGAAGCGATGAAGTCGCAAGCGTTTGGCCAAACGATGTCGAATATTGGTACGGGCGCAGGCATAGGATTCGCGGCCTTCGGCCCTGTCGGCGCTGTTGCCGGTGCTGGCATCGGGCTTCTAACATCACTGTTTTAGGAACATAGAATGGCTTTCGGAGAAGGTTTTTTAGCGGGTCTACAAGTGGGGCAGCAATACCGCCACAAAGAAGAGCTGATGCGCCAGCGCAAGGAAGACCGCGATATCGAAGCTTATGGGCGCGACTTGGAAAGCCTGATGAACGACTGGCAAAACACCAAGGGCGACCGGACTGATGAAGAGTTTGTAAACTCCGAAGAGTTCGCTTCTCTGGCGAAGCGCCACCGCAACAGCAAGGTTTTGGAGAAAGCCATCCAGACAGGTTTGCCCGAAGGCAAAGTCGCTAAGCTGCGCGATATACGCAAGAGCCCCGACGGCCGCAACGTTCTTATCGTGGACACCTACGATAAGAACGGCCGACTGATAAGCAAAGGTCGCCCCGTCACCGAGGACAGATCATCCCGTGAAGACAATCCGAACGCTAAAGTTCTTCAACTTACCAACAAAGAGATGTACCAAGGTCTCGTGGGTGCTCTCCAACAGTCGCCCGACTACGTTGACCGTAGAGGTCTCGCGGATCGCTTTGAGGCAACCGTTTCTGCGGTTGATCCAGCAGGCAAAAGCGTTACGAAGAATGGTAAGACCGCGCCAATATCAGACGACAATACCCCGCCCCCTAAACCGGAAGCGCCGCTCGACTCAATAACGAAGCCCACTTCTACGGTTGAGGCCACGCCCGTGCCTGAAGACCCGCAAGCTCCTGCTGAGCCTCTGCCTACACCAGCCGAGCAAGTCGCCGCGCAGAAACAACAGATCGCCGAGTTAGAGGCGCAGCACAACGCACTTCGCGCTGAGCTCGATGAACTCGAAGACGTGGACAACAAACGCAGTTCGCAAATGACTCACGAGCAGTACATCGCGCATCGTCGCGAGCTCGCGATGAAGGCCGATCAGTTGGGCCAGATTCAAGGGCAGCTCGACGAGTTGACCGGCGGCTCGATGGCGCGTAGAATGGGGGCTTCGCTCAGCGAAGTGCCAGGCGACTTTGTTCGTGGTGTAGGTGAATTTGGAGAAGCAATTGCTGATATCCCCGCCGTTAAAGGCGTTTCAAAAGTTGTCGGGGACTTCCTTAGCGGCCTCAGAACTGGCGAAGGCACGCCACCGCCTAAGGGCACGAAGCAGAGCGAACGGTTTGAGTATGGCGCTGACGCCCAGGTCTTGCCCAAGCTCAAAGACAAAAAAGGACCCCTCGACCCGAGTAACCTTAAGGATCGTTCACGAGCGCAACAAAACAAGATTGAGGATGTCGCAGGGAAAACTGCCTTAGCTGTAGCGAACAACGAAAAACTTAGCCGCAAGATGCTGAACGATTATCGGAAGGCTCTGCGGGCACAAGTGGTTTACGGGGATATTACTCCCGCGCAAGCCACGGCCAGTTACTACGCGGTGCTCGCGGCCACCAAGTCAAAGGACTCGTACAAGCTGCAGCTTGATAGCAAAAACGGCGTGGCGTTCCTCCTGAATGAGGCCGACGGCAGCGTTACCCGCAGCCAATATGCCAATCCTACGAGCGACGACAAGGGTCCAGGCAGCCAAAGCTACAGCCTCAAAGACTACAAGCAACTCGTTACAATGGGTGAGATTATAACTCGTGGTGACGAGCACAGGCTGGCCGACTTCATGGCAGTCGCCGACCAAACCCGCGACGCGCTGGGTTTGTTTAACCTTGCAGAACCTGGTACGCACTCCGTACTTTCTAAAGCTTTCGGCATGTGGGAGAGCAAAGTAAATAGTGCCGCTAATTGGAACCCCTTCCTAAGCGTCGCAGGCTCCAAGAGCAAAAACCCAAGTTTGTCGCCATTCATCGCGTCCCAAGTACTGAGCGTGCCTATGGACGACCGAGGCCAAGACATGCTGGATGATTTTGCTGGTAGCCTCGCTATTATCAACGGCGGCAACAAGCTGACTGAGGAACACTGGGCAGGCGTGATCGCGATGGCCCAAGCGTACGCTAAGCAAGGCGTAACGGGTAAAGCAGCGCTAGACGCGATAGTCCGTGAACTTTCGGGTAAATAACCGTGGCCGAAGATGGTTTCACCAAATTTCTAGCCTCCAAAGTAAGGGACGCCGATACATTTGAGGGCCCTGGCGGGGAACCCAAACGTATACTCGGCATTGATGCTCCTGAGTCGGGCACACCTGCGGGCGAAGCTGCGACAGACTTCACTAAGAAACTTTTAGCTGCAAAAGAAATTTCTGCAAAAGAGAGCGGCAAAAAAGGTTACTACGGCCGCGACCTCGTCGAAGTAAAAATTGATGACACTGACCAGCCGCTGGGCGCGCACTTAGCGCGGCTTGGCTACGCTCGGCCAGTAGGGGGAAGCGAATTTGACGACGAAATCAACCGCGCGGAAACGGCGTCCACAGCTGCCCGCGTACTTGGTGTTCAGGAGCGAGGCGTACAGAATGCTTACGACATCGACCTGTCCGGAGCGACAGCGACTGATCTCGGATCTCGGGCAGGTACGTTTGGCAAAGCGGTTGGTCGCGGCGTCGATCAAGTCCAGCAGCTAGGCTATTCTGCGCTCAACGTCGGAGCGATGGCTCTTGGGGATTTATTCGGGACCGAAGTATTAGATAGTTGGGGCGAGGAAGGCCTACGCCGCAATATGATCGAGGCCGCGATGAACCCCGCAGAGGTACAAACGTGGGACGACGTCGAAAACCTGTCGACCGGCTTCACGTACGTATTGGAAGCGCTCGGCGAGCAGCTCCCCAACATAGCTACTTTGGTCGGCACCGGTGGTGCTGGCGCGCTTGTTAAAGGCGGCGTGAGCAAGCTCGTTCAGGCCGGTATCCAGAAGAAGCTCGCCCAGCTCGCCCTCAAGCAGGGCAACAACCTCCAAGTAGCAAAGATCGTAAAAGGCGGCTCTGGCTTTACTCCCGGCATTGCGGCCGGGTCATACGTTATGGGCACCGGCGAGATCGGAAATGAATTGAGGGAGGCCGGTATCGACTCTCCCGGCACAGCTTTGCTCGGCGCGGTTCCGTTTGCCGCGCTCGACACCCTGGGCTTCCAGACGACCATTGGAAGGTTATTCAAAGGCATAGACAAGGACATCGCCACTCAGTCCGTAAAGGACATAGCACGCAGCACATTCAGGGCAGCTGGCATAGGCGCGGCTGCTGAGTCATCCACGGAGATGCTACAGGAGGTGATCACATTATCTGCTCGCGCTTTCCACGACCCGACTTTTGAGATATTCAGCGACGAGAACTTGGCAAGGATCAAAGAAGCTGGTATAAAAGCAGGTATCGTAGGTGGCGTGTTCGGTGGCGGAGCTACTGCCATCAACAAGACTGTAGGGAAGCTTACACAACCGCCAGTAGCACCGGCGGAGACCGACGCGGTGACGACCCCGTCGGAAGCTACACCGCCTCCCCCACCGCCCGGTGGGGGAGTAACAACTTTTCCCCAGCGCGACACTGACTACGGATATATACCAGATGAAGCTACAGTGCCCGCCCAAGAACTCTTCGAGGATGCCCCGCCCAATGCTGTCGTCTCCATTCGCGGCATGCTTGAGCAGGAAATTGAACCCCAGCTTGCTAAAGCTGAAACGCAAATCAATGCTTACGAAGCGTTGAGGAGTTGCTTAGCATCATGAAACTTACCCGCAGAAAGCTGGCAGAACTCAAAAACAAAGGCGTTATTAGGCAAGAAATCGACGGTTCGATAACGATGCTTAAGGATACCTCTAAAGCAGCCCCCACGCCGATGATCGACAATAAAAAGCGGTCGTGGAAAGTTCACGATTTTGAACGTGACTTTGAAGGATGGATCACCGCCGTCACGGTAACGGAAAACTAAAATGAGTACAGCCGTGACAAACGATGAAATTGCCAAGCAGTTGGAGAAGCACGACCAACACTTGACTCGCCTGACGGACACAGTCGACAGGATTGAGAAAGACATAGAGCCGATTACGCTTGTCTACATGGACATAGCTGCGGTCGGGCGCGTAGGCCGTAAGATAGGCAACTTCATTAAGTGGTTTGCCGCCGTATCACTAGCTTTTACAGGCGCGTGGGCTGCCGTTAAGGGGTTTCGACCGTGGTAAAAGTATTGTTTATAGCGCTGGCGTTGTTTGTAACTTCTGCGCATGCTGAATATAGCGTTAAATACCTCGAACACGCCATGTTTATGACGGTGACGGACGGGCAAAAACTCGGCAGGCTTATTTGTTTAGATAACAAAACAGAAGATAAGTCCGCACTCCCCGTAGGGTGGCGAATTTTAACCTGCAACAACTTGCATACGCCTTTAAATTGGGCGATTTGTTACGTAAACATAGAAAAGAAATCTTTTTTGTGTGGTAAATACACCCCCGTTGGGAACTAGGAGAAACATTTAAATGGCGCTTATTACCGATCCCGATAGCCTGAGTCAAGGTACCCTATACGCGGTAACCAACCTCGTTATCACAACTCCCGGCACCGGGGCAGACTCCACGTTTGCCGGAACGGGTCTCGGCTCGTTGCTGGCAGGTGATTTTTTCGAGATTCGGGATCACTCTGATCCGCTGGCCAACGGCTTGTGGCGAGTAGTTACCGTTAACGGCGACACCACCAGCTACGAGGTCGACAAAATTTCAAACGGCGCGGTACCGGCAACCGCTGGTTCCGAGGCAGTCAGTTGGCTCGGTGGCGACGCCACTGTCGCCGATGAAAAATCCGTGTACTTCGACACGCTGGTCGAGGAAATCTGGCTCCTAGAGCAAGGCAACCTGTCAGTAGACGGCGTGACCATGCTGGCGCTCCACTCGTTCATCAAGAAGCGCTGGAAAGACGATCAGCTGCTCATCGACTCTGGTGCCTTCCCGATGGTTGGTATCTCGTTCGCCGCTGGTCAGTGGGAATTCGGCGAAGACCCGTCGGGTAACAACTCTGACTGGACACTCAAAGTTGACGTGGCCTCCAGCGTTGACTCTCAGCGGCTGATCCGTAACGCGGGCTGGAACCAAAAGAACAACGCTGGTGTTATCATCGCGAAGTTCTTCAACGTCTCGACTCTTGGTACGTTCGAAGATACAGCCGACCAAGCGAAGTATTTCTTCGGTAATGACTACACCACCGACAACACGAACAACTTTGCGTTCACCGGCCCTGTAAACGAGCCGGTCCAATACTTCGACCTGATCGGCGACCTAGCTGGTGACACCCCGTCGTTCGCTTCCACTACCACGGTTACTCGTGCGACTGGCAGCTTCATCACCGACGGCTTCGTCGTTGGCGGTCAGATCACTGTATCTGGCTCTACCAGCAACGACGGCACTTACGCGCTGTCCGCCGTGTCCGCCACCAGCATGACCATCACTACTACGTGGACAGCTGAAGCGTGGGGCACTACTCAGATCGCCGTAGACAACGCCAACGCCGTAGCGGTGCAGCTCCGTATTCGTGACGCTGACCCCAAAGGTAAGACCTTCCAGACTTCTGGCCTGACGCAAGCTGGTGAAGACGCGATTGCGTCCAAAGTTATCAAATTCCCGCTCGCCAACGGCGCTGACCAAAAGATCGACGTCACCGACGCCAACGTTGTTACCGCCCCCTGGACTGAAGTTCGTCCTCGGTACCTCGCCACTACGTACAACCGCGATGTTGATACCCTCGGCGTACCCCGTAACTTCGGCATCGTTATCGATGCTGGCACGTACTCCCAGAGCAACGGCGCGGCGGCTACTACTTCCCGCTGGGACTCTGCGAACCTCAACCTTGGCACCGGCGAAGCACTTGCTGACTACACTGGCGGTACGCTGATCATCCACGAAGGCACGAACAAGGGCAGCTATACCATCTCCGGTACCCCGGTAGATTCGGCTGGCACCTTGCAGGTGACCGTCGTAGGTACGCCTCTGACTGTTACCGGCTCGAACGAGTCGTTCACGGTACAACGTGCGACGCCTCTTGGCGTAAGTGCACAGAACATCTTTGAGCGCATCCAGTATTTGCTGCGCCAAGGCACCGACATCAACGACAGCGCGGACGGCGCAGTTGTCGGCCAGATGACTGGCGAACTGGCGGCTTACGTTGGTGACAACATCACTTTTGGCGGTTTCGAGTCAGTCAACCCGAATGGTGGTGGCGCAGGCGTTATTGTCGAGGGCTTCGATGCCAATGACACCAACAACATGTTCTTCGTCGACAACCTCGGCGTTGCAACCGGTACCCGCAACTTCCCGTTCGTCGCCGCAGGCACACTTAACTTTAACTCTAACCTGACGGGCGATACTGACCCGGAATACTGGCTGTATTACCAGTATACTCAGCGCGTTACTAACGCGACCATCGATTGTATTGGCAACTCCGGTAGCACGTACGACCTTGAGTCCGACGCTGCGGTTCTCCCTGTGTTTGGGGTCAACGACTATGTGCGCATCTCTGGGTTCGCGCAAGCGGCGAACAACGGCTTGTTCCGCGTCACCGTGGTCAACGTCTCCCAGTCTGACTACACGGTTGTCCGCGTTGACGGCGAGCCGGTCGGCACTACTGAGTCCAACCAGACCGTTAGCGTTGACAAGAACCCCTACAACTCGCCCGACGCGATTATCGTTAATGACAACAGCGGCTCGCCGATTACTGGCGCTATTGGCGCGGCTTCTATTGCTTTTGACTACGATTACGATAATAATGCACAAGGCGGAAGAGCGACTGAGACAGCCGTGTGCGTGCTAAAAGCTAGCGGCCTGGAGCTCGGCCAGTACGTCGAGGTTTTAAACCAGCAAATCACTCGCAACACCGGTTTGTCATTCACAGCTACCTCGCCGTTGGAACGTAACTTTACTCCGTAATGAGGTACTATGATCGACATCATTGTGAAAACTCCGGAGGGTTACACTCTCCGGAATCCCATCTGGAAGGTCCGTTCCGACAGTGACTTTGCGTTCGTTGATCTTCTTCGTGAGGTCTGCCAAAAGATAGAGGTAGACCCCCGCGAGTTCAAGGTGCAGCTCGATGGTGCCGACATGCAGAATGGGGCACTTTGTCTTAACTTTCTTGACCAAGGCGATACCGTGGAGCTGGTAGAGCGGTAATGGCTGCTGCAACTTATACATCTGATCTAACAGACATCACCCTGTTCGAAAGCACTACAGGCGTCTCCAACTATGGTGGTGGCGGCGGCGCGGCTGCGGCGGGCATTGACTATGCTATAGAAGGCACGAACTGTGTCGATAAGCAGGTCAACGCGACAGAGCGCGGGTTCCTGTTCCAAGCGGGGGCCAGCTTCACGATAGGAGCAGACGACCACTTCTACGAGTGGGTGTGTGTCGGAACCTATGGCCTTGCGGCTACTCGTAACAACCGTGGCATCTGCGTGGCTATTGGCGACGACGTCAGCAACTTCGTGCAGTTCCACGTCAACGGGGTTGACACGCTCCCGCTCGGCGGTATGATCCCCTACGCTGTCAGGTTCAACAACACTTCGGCGACTAACCTTCGCACGCTTGTCGGCTCTCCTGGTACCTCTCCGGACAGCATTGGTTGTACGGCTAATATAACGGGCTCAGCAAAATTCGCTAACTTGGCCGCTGATGCTTGCCGCATAGGAACTGGATACGACATACTAAACGGTACTGGCGCAGACCCCGAGGCGGACTTCGCTGGGATAGCTGCGGATGACCTCTCGACTAGAGAAGGCGTGTTGGTCGCGGTCGGCGGCGGCTATAACCTACAGGGCAAACTGCGGATAGGTAGCGCGACCACCGCCTGTGAATTCCTGGATAGCAACACCAACATCAACATAGTTGATACCATACACTCTCTGACGGACTTCACGGAAATACTGGTGGAGAACGCGTCGAGTATTCTCACCCTTACCAACATCAACTTCCAAGCACTGGGAACAAATAACCCCGGCCGCATCGAGATGATTACGGCCACCGCCACCGCTACTCTCACAAACGTGGGTTTCATCGGCTTCGGCGTTTCTGTTTTTGGTTCAGGCACTACTGCTGCGAACTGTCGCTGGATCGGAGCAAACCAGGTAACGGTGGGCAACGGCACCTACACTGGTTGTGCTTTTGATTCAAGCATAGCGGCCTCAGCCGTACTCGCAGCAAGCCCCGCCGAAGCCGCTAAGATATCTGGAAGTACTTTCACCAGTGCTGGCACAGGCAACGGCTTGGAGATTACCGGTACTGCTGCTGACTTCACTCTCACAGATGTGGACTTCAGCGGGTACTCCACCACTGTCGACGCTAACAAGGCGATCTACGTGAACATAGCTTCTGGTACCGTAAACATCACTATCAGCGGAGGCAGCGGCGTCACCGCCGCCTCGCATGTAAGGACCGCTGGCGCTACTATAGTGGTCAACTCAGACGTGACCGTCACGTTTACAAACATGAAAGATAATACAGAAGTAAGGATATACACAGCTGGCACGAAAACGGAGTTGGCGGGCATAGAGAACGCCACGGCGGGTACCGCCAACGCGCGCACTTTTGCTGCCGCTATACCGGGCGGAACAAACGTGGATTACACGATGGTTAACGAGCAATACGAGATCGTGCGAGTAGAGTCCTTCACGTGGCCTACTGCCGACCAAAGTATCCTTATTAGTCAACGCTTCGACCGCAACTTTGTACCTTAAGGGGCCTGACGATGGCAGTCACTTTCGATGGCCCTAACTTAATAATCACGCTTGAAACAGGCGTAACCTCTCTCGACTGGGGCGACGTCTACTCGGATTGGAAGCGGTGGGTTAACGATGGCGGTGGCGACCCATACGCTCCCGCGTTTCGCGTAGTAGGCGGCGACCCTTTGTCGGCGGTAATCAACGCCGGTACTTACTACTTCCTACGTAACGACCTCGGCTGGCGCATCAAACCGCCTGAGGAAGACATCACTGTCTTTGTGACAGGTAACCTTGCACTTCAAGACTTGAACGTGCCATCGATCCTGCCAACAACCGGCGCGTTTACTGCTGCGGTACTCGGCCTCCAGCCTGTAACGCAGGGCGTTATACCAGAGATGCGCGACAACCTGCGTTTTGCGATTTATCAGAACGCAGTGTGGGTTGACCAAAGCAGCCCGTACTCCGGAACGGCGTTCCCCGTTGGCTCGCCGAGAGCCCGTGTTAACAACGTCGCTGATGCCAAACTTATTGCTGCTGCTAACGGGTTTACTACACTCGACTTCCTAGGCACATACAACTTCTCTGGTAGCGACAACGTCGACGACTTCACGCTGAGAGGCGAGGGTGGGGGAGCCTCTACGCTGGTTTTTTCAGCTGGGGATTCGACGGACGGGGCCCGTTTTTACGATGCCGAGCTCCAAGGGGATATGTCCGGGGCAATCGAAGCGACGAACTGCCACGTTGCAGGGGTATCTGATGTTGGCGGGAGCGTGCATGAAACGGAGTTTAAGGGGTGCCTTCTCGGGCCCGGCTCATCTGTCGCCCTTTCCGCAGCGGCGACCGAAGACGTCCACTTCCGTCGTTGCGACAGCGGTTCGCCGGGAGACACCGCGGTTATTTATGACTGGAACGGGGCGGCTGCGGGCGGCACCTTCCGTAACTACGGTGGCGGAATCAGGCTGGAAAACCTGACTAATGCTAATGAAATTTCAATCGACGGCGACTGCCACGTAACAATCGCGGCGAGCTGCACCAGTTGTAACATAGCAATACGGGGGGACGTGAAGGTTACGAACCTTGCTAGCGCGAATCCAGGTGTGGTGGTGATCGACCAAGCGATGTACACCAGGATGTTCGAAGTGTGGCAGCGCCTTGGCCTTGACCCGAATAACCCCCTCACTAACCAGAACGACGGCGGGTACACTGTTGGCGACATAGACGTCAACGCGACTGCCGTCGGCGACGACATTATACAGACAAGACAATGAGCGCTCTCAGCCTCGCGTCTTTAGGTGTAATATGTAACGCAAGATCGTTTTCTATGGCGAGCTTGGGCGTGTTCTGCCTCGCTGATGAAGCGGCAGTTGTTGTGCCGATACTTAGCGCGGGCGGGGCAGGCTACACACACGAGATAGATGAAAGGGACGTTTTGGATATTGTATCACTTTTAATTGCATCAGGAGTACTTGACGATGGCAAGCCTTAAGTCTTGTTTAGCAAAGGTCAAGAAAGCTGGCTATGACACCAGCGCGTTGCCCCTGCGCGAGTTAGAGGCGTCGAGCGACCCTGTATACGTCATAGAGTCTGAGCTCAAAGCACTGCGCACTTCGCACGCAGAACTTTTCACTACGCGCGAACGACTGATGGAACAGCTGCGTCAGTTCTCTCCCGAGATGAACGAAGCTATTCAGGAGCACATCGATGAAGAAATCGCGATTAACGCGCCGAGGCCCGCCGATCCCTCCGTTGGGCCCGAAGCTCCATCAGCTGGACTTCGCAGCGGGCTGGCCGCAACGGCTCCTTCTGGCCTCCCTACACAGCGCCAGAAGCAGGCTCCTAAGCCCCTCAAAAACCTTGAAGCAGCCGCTGAGAAAAAGAAAGCCACGGTTGGAGAAGAAGAGGCGGCTAAAGTTAGCAAAGTTATGGCGGTCCTACGTAGAGCTCAGCGGGATGGCAAGGAGTACCACGAACTAAGTGCTTCGTACGCAGTGCGAAAGGCTACGGCTGCGGGCAAGATGAAAGAGATTCGGGCTATGTTTCCCGAAGAGACCTCGAACATTGCGGCTATGAAGAAATTTCAGCAGGTCGCTAAAAACCAAGTATCTACGGAGTCAAAAGATGAGGCACCAGTATTTAACAAGCGCCAGCAGAAACAGCTCGGTGCATACAACGAAGAGCTTATCGCACAAAGAAGCGATGAAGTGGCACCTCGTGGAGAAAAGCCGTCGAGCGATACTTCGCAGCTTGAGGGGGTCACCGAGCAGGAGCCAAAGGCAGTCGAGGTTAAAATCGAGCCTTACGTTACTCAGAAAGGCAGCCGTGCAGAGCTGCCTGGTGTCGTGGGCCTTGCCCGACGCATCAAAAACCTCATCCCCGGAGCAACAATGTTCCGAGAGAGCGCAGGCGGAGGGCTAAGTACCTATGTTATCAAAGTCGATAATGCGGAGCAGGGCGCTTACGACGGGACACCGCAAGAACTTGCCTCGGCGTTGCTCAAAGTCTTCGAGGACGGCCGTAGGCTTAATCCAAATAAGCCTGAGAACAAGGGTAAGATCCTTGTACTGTATGACAAAAGCGGAGAAAAAGTACCTGTTGGGACTATAAGCGTCACGAAACTAGGTGCGGTCGTTGACCAGACGACGAACGACGCCAACATGGCCCCCATCGAGAGGTCAGGTAAACAGTTCAATGCGGGGCTTGCGTACCTGATGGCCGAGGGTGGGCTGACTCTACAGAAGACGGAGCCGAAAGTACCCAGCCCGCTCGACAACAAGTTCGTGAAAAAAGCGTGGGGTAAAATCCACCCGTGGGTCCGTAAGGTTATCGGCAGTCCTGCTTATATGTCGCCGGGTGAGATCGAGACGGCGATAAAAGATCACGGCCTCGTGCCCCTGGGTTTGGCGCGTTTCACCACGAACCAAATACTGCTTAATGCGGAGAGGATGAAGGCCGCTACGGAGCAGAAGCAAGAGGTAGTCATTTACCACGAAGCTGGACATATCGCGGACGGCGAGCTAAGCTATCGCCCACAGCAAGAGTGGTTGACCAACGATATGTTGGTGCGGTACTACAACGCCGGGAGAAACCCGAAAGACCCGTTGTTCGGGTTGTTTGAAATGATATTCTCGGACAAGAGCAAGTACCCCGAGACCGCGTGGCGTAAAGAGGTTATAGCCCAGCTTCACGTGGGTTATCATCTTATCCCTAATCAACTGAAAGCGTCCAGCCCTGAGGGCTACGCGCTGGTGGAGAGAATCAATGACGAGCTACAGCTCAAATCAGAATTTATCGAAAGGGCAGAAGCGGAGCGCCGCGAAACAAGTGTTCCTGGAGGACGTCGAAGTGCTGGGCAAAGCGAAGGCGTTGCGGTATCGCAAGAAAAAGCAAAAGGAAGCACAGGCGCTCTTAGCAATGAAGCGGTAATAGACACCCGTGGAACGACAGTTGCTCAAGCCTCGCAGTACATCTCAACGCGGACGAAAGCCACTTCGGACTTTGACCCGACGGACATTGAGGAAGTTGCAAGCGAGCAAGAAGGCGAGGCCGACGTTAGGCAGTTCGAAACCGACGAGGCGCAGATTGCGCGCTCGACAGGCCGCGCTACGACTTCTCCGGAACTCGTTGGAGCGTCCATTCAACCGAAATCTCGGAACCCCTCAAATGAGGAAGCGAAGCGTATATTCGATACGACAACCCAGCGTAAGGCATTCGGGAAGATTCCGAGCGCCTTTATTGCTGTTACCAATAAACTATTCAGTCAGCTGGGTATCAAGACTAAAGTTCTCGTGGTTGATCAAGCCGGTGCCAAACAGCTCCTCGCGGAAACTGGCTTGCCCTCGCAGTGGAAGACGAACCTTGAGCAGGTTCTAGCTGACCAGCCTGTAGGGCGGCTCATGCTCTCCGATAGCAGCAACGCCAACGAGCGTTTTGCCGTCATATACATCGACACCACGAAGTCAGACGCCAAACAGCAGCGTGCGCTACTGCACGAGCTCGGTCACGTGGTGCAGCTGGCGAAGTTGGATCAAGCGTCGCCTGAAATTCAGAAGGCGCTACGGGACGCACACGAGCTCTCACGGTCACATCAGGAATTTGAGGAGTGGTTCGCTGACCAGCTGCTGCATTGGGCGAACTCGAAAAGTGTACCAAAATCGGTACTAGACAGGTTTTTCAAAGACCTGGCGCGTGTTTTGCGTCGGATTTACGCTAAATTCCGGGGGGCACACCCGACTTATGAGCAATATATGGATAGCCTTGTTGCTGCACAGCAACTCAAAGGCGGCATGCAGAAGCCCGCGTCCGGGAAATTCCGCAGGGATTGGATTGAGGACATGGCTAATAGCGTGGATTCGCCGTTTCTTGCGCGGCAAGAGCGCTCTTTTTACAACTTCGGCGGCGAACCGGCCTCAAGCAGCGCTGGGATATCCCGTAAAGGTCAGAAAATTCTCGACTGGGGTAAAGAAAAGGCCGTAGGAACCCGAGAAGCGATAGGGGAAATTCTAAAGCCCGCGCACCAAATCGTCACGCAAACCTCGGACGCGTATTTGCGCGCGAACGGCTTGGCTTGGCTGGCCGATCACTTCCACAAACGCGCTGACGTACGCACTTCTCGCGTAGGCCCGACAATAGAAACGGAAATCCGCGTAGAGCTGGGCACATTCGAGCCTGATATGGACAAAGTTATGGCGAAAATGCCGAAAGGCTCGCGGTTTGGTATGTACGTGGACCGAAATACCCCGGAATACGCGCGGGCAATCGAGGACTTACTCGGCCAGGTTGACAACCCCAACCCGCTGGCCAAAGAAATGCGCTCATATTTTGAAAAAATGGAGGCTTGGCTGAAGAAAAACGGGGTGGAGTTCAACAAACGGAAGAACTACTTTCCAATAATGCTGGATAAACATCTGTGGATGGCGAACCACGACAAGGTTGTGGCTATCGCTATGGACAAGCTCGGAAAAACCCGCGAGCAGGCGGAGAACCTGTATATTTCCGTGGCTAGTGACCCGCAAACTTTGTTCGATATGACGGCGGATTACGACCCGAAGACTACCGCGACGTTTGGTCACGCGAAATCCAGAGAGTTTGGGCCCAAAGAGCACAAGGCTTTCGCTGAGTTTATTGATACGGACCTCGTCTCGGTTATGAAAAACTACACGCATGCGGCGGTAAAACACGTTGTTGTGCAGCGCCACTTTGGAAGAATCGGGACTAAGGCGGGGCAGAGCGATCCGCTCATTCACCTGAAAGAGTTGCTTACGCGCGCGTTACTTAACAACGAAATCACTCCCGAGGTGTATGACCGCGTGTGGAATACAATTATTCCCGGTATGTTTGGGCAGTTGGGGGCAAATATGAACCCAACCCTTCGCAAAATGCAGTCAGGTCTGGTATTCTTCCAGAATGTCAGACTCCTTGGAACAGCCGTCTTGTCTTCGCTCGTCGATCCCGTACACGTTCTGTACCGATCTGGCACGCTTCGGGGGCAGTGGACGGCTCTTCGTAAGGCCGTGGGAGACCTTAACGATAGGGAAGCGCAACTGTTCTACCGGACAATTGGCATCATACGGGATGATCTCACGGAGGCAATTGTCAATGACCCTACGCATACACAATTTTACTCGCCCGGTATTAGGCGGCTGAATGAAACCTTTTTTCGACTGAACGGGATGCACGCGCTGACTAACCTCAGCCGTATGTACTCGTTCAGCGTTGGCAAGCAGTACATCCTAGAGATGGCCAAAACGAACAACACCGCGCGGCTTACCGAAATGGGACTTACCCGACAAGAAGTACTCAACTGGGACAAGCGGGGCCAAACGCTCAGCCTCGACAATGTTGAAGACGCGAATGTGCTGTATGCGCTGCATCAGTTTGTAGACGAGTCAATCCTCCGCCCGAGCGCAGCGATGCGACCGGCGTGGATGTCCGATCAGCGATGGTTGCTCGTTGCAAACCTCAAATCATTTATCTTCACGTACCACGAGACGATCCTACGTCGTATTTGGAGCCAAGTGCGGACCGGTGAGCTGAAAGACCCGGCTGTGTTGCTTCCGTTCATAGGATTCGCGGCCATAGCCCTGTCTGTCTCGATGTTCGGCTATGAGACGCGTCGGCAGATCATGAACGCTGGGGATGTCCCTGCGTACGCGAGGGCAGACGCGTGGGACTATCTGTGGGAAGGCTTCCAGCGCACCGGCGCACTTGGCACGATGCAGTTCCTGGTTGACTCGATTGAGGCCGAGAACCGTGGTAAGATGGCGCTTATGTCCATGCTAGGCCCGACAGCGTCGCAGTTCGAAATGCTCATGACCAAAGACCTCAGCTATTCGTTGCCGCGATCCTTGCCGATATTCGCCCAGTCGCCTGCCCTCCGTGAATGGATCAGGTAGTACTCTGTACTAAGTGCGGCGTGCCGTTGGTCCCAGGCGAGAACTGGGCTCCTAGCAGGATTACAAGAAACCACAAAATTTGCGCCTCGTGCAGTTATAAAAACAATTTATTCAACCGCGAGGCTCGGTTTACATTAGACCCCGTGAAAGAGCGCTGTATTTTTATGCGGCGAAACGCTCGGGCCAGCGCTGGCAAACGAAAGCTAGCGTTCAACATATCTGTGCAACATCTTATGGACATAGCGCCGCAAATATGCCCTGTTTTCGGGGAGCCTTTAGAGTACGGTAACGACAAGGGGAACCCGCACGTCGCGTCTTTGGATCGGATCGTGCCCGAGCTGGGGTATGTAAAAGGAAACGTCCAGATAATTTCCTTTTTGGCGAACAGAATGAAGTCGGACGCTTCTCAGGAACAACTTGAGAAGTTCGCCGACTGGGTCAAAAAGCCCCCCGTTACACGCCTTAAAATGACAGATTCAGGGAAGTAACCGGACAGGGACGTCACTTTCATACTGAGAGCTATCTATGACACAGAAACTATCTGAACACTTCTCGCGGGAAGAATTCGCTTGTAAATGCGGTTGCGGCTTCGACGTGGTCGACGCCCAGCTTTTGGAGATGCTCGAAGACATCCGCACGCGGTTCAATAAACCCGTGAAAATAAACAGCGCGGCCCGCTGCCCAACCCACAACAAAGCGGTTGGCGGGGGCGAGCGCAGCCAGCATTTACTCGGCAAGGCCGCTGATATTGTCATCGAGGGTGAGCAGCCCGGTTACGTAGGCAGCTACGTCGAGGCAAAGAAGCCGACTTCCTTCGGCATCGGGGTCTACGAAACTTTTACCCACGTTGATTCGCGGTCTGAGAGGGCCAGATGGCGGGGGTAAATTGGCGTAGTACCAAGTTTTTACAGACAACGTTCGTGCTGGTGGCGGCAACGTGGTTGATGGCGCTTTTGAAGATCGACGCGACCACGTACATGCTGCTCACCGGTGCCGCGCTAGGGAATTATGCGCATTTCGACGTTAAACAAAAGGGACTTTCTCATGTGGGGACTAGTAACAGGACTGATTAGCAAAGTTGTTGGTGGTTACCAGGAACGCAAAGCTAAGGAAGCTGACGCGAAACAAGCGTGGGAAACCGCGATGGGGCGCAGCATGGAGCACAGCTGGAAGGACGAGTACGTGACAATTGTCATTACGTTCCCTCTCTGGCAGATTTTTATCGGAAACCTGGTGTATGCCTTTTCCGAACACGGGGACGAACGGTTGCTCTTGGCTAACCAAAAGTCTCTGGAAGACATAGGTGCGCTCATGGGGACTCCCTACGGCGATGTAATGATGATCGTTGTGCTTGCTGCTGTAGGCATAAAAGGACTGAAAGCTCTAAGATGATAAACGAAAAAGACAAAGACCTGGCGAAGCTGCGCGATGAACTCGTGGAAAGCTACCGGAGCGAACGCAAGGACAAAGCGGTGAAGGCTGCCATCCAGAAGCGCATCGACGCTCGTTCTGGGGCAGCCCCACTACATAAAGTTGCGGGAGAAGCGGGGAAGGAGTTTGACAAGAAGAAAAAGAAGAAAAAGAATGTGGGGGATAAGATTAATGAGAGTAGAGAGGGCTTGGGTGCGGTGATGACGGAGTTGCGGAGGCAGAACGGTGGCTGAAGATGTGAAAAAGTTGCGTGATGTTTTGATCCAAAGCTATCGTAATAAGGCTAAGGATAAAATCGTCAAGAAGGCAATTGCTAAGCGGGTTGCGGATAAGAAGTCGCAAAAAGAAGGCATGAAGCTGGATAAAGTGCGGGAGCATAATTTGAAGCAGCCGTTGTATACGGAAGCTGAGGGCGCACTAAAAAGCGCAAAAGAAAAGAGTGGTGCTGACGATAGGGTGAACGATGCGCGGAAGAAAGCTGAGGAGAAGCCGGTCAAAAAGAAAGAGAAGAAAAATGTTTTCGGCTTGGGGCAGGCGATGTCGAATATTCGGAAGGTTAAGAACGCTCCTGGAAAACAATGATCCCGTCAGTGAAAGTAGCTGGCCATCGGTATAAGATTAGGTTAGTGGGCGGGGAGCATACGCCGAATCATGGGCAGTGTGATACGGGTGCTTTGCTGATTAGTCTAACGAGGGGGGAAGCGAGTCGGATGCGCGAGACGTTGATTCATGAGATAGGCCACGCGATCTATTATGAATATGACGTTGAGTCGTGTGCTGATGAGGAATGTCGGGTTAGCAGGCTTAGTACGGGGTGGCATCAAGTTCTAGTTGATAATCCTAAGTTGATTTTGCATATTATTGACCCGAAGACGCTTGTGAAGGTTGTGACCGCGTTCGTACGTGAATGAACGGCACCTACGCCCCTGCGAGTTTAATTCCAGGAGCGTAGAGGCCGTATTTCGACATTAAAATCTTCTTATAAATCAATCACCTACGTAATTTGGTCCTCCGGGGACCAAACCGTATCTGTGGGCTAAAAGGTGTAATCTTGGGTCTTTTAGGTAGATTCCACCTGCATAAAGGTAAGAAAGTTTCTCATCGTCAGGACTTTTGATTGTTACGAGGCCGAGTTTGATCATGTTGAGGGCGGTGTGGATGTTGTGACGTTTGGAAGCAAGTTCTGTATATGTGATTTGCTCTCCTTTTATTATGGTTCTTTGTTTAGCGATGGCTTTGTTTTTTTCTCGCTGCCCTTTGTCTAGCGCCCAGAAAATAACTAGGGCTAGTATTACGAGTACTAGCCAATTCATTTATTTAAATACCAGGTCGTGTTTTTCTTGGAGCTGCATAACAGCTTCTGCTGGGGTGTATTTTTCTTCGGGGTATTCTTCACAGAATTGTTTTTCGCTGGTGGGGAGGGCTTCCTCGAAATTACTTTCGAACAGGTTTTTCGCTCGGTCGTAGTGGGAAGGGCGTTTAATCATGGCGATCTCCAAATTTAGGCCGCAGTGATCTACAGCCGGGGTGGTAAGGGAATGGGTAAGTTTACGCTGGTCAGCGCAGGGCTGTTAGACGTCGCCGGGGTCGATACCGAGCATAACGTAGTTTACGATTTTGTCGTGGTCTTTGAGTGCTTCTTCGGGGTCGCTATAGCGCCATTGGAATTGATCGTAGGCACCGCCGAAAATCATAGTTTCGAATAAAACTGGGGGTGATTCTCCGGAGGTATCAAAGCTGTGGTCGATGCCAAGGAACACTGTTGAGATTCGGGCTTGGCGGACTTGGGTTTGTTTCATTAGTCGGTTGTTGGAGTGCTCGAACCAGTCGGCCCATTCTTCGATGGTATCTGCTTTACGGACGCTTTTGCCGTCTTCATCTAGTATGTAGTGCATTATTTGTCTATGCTCCGACGCCAGGCGGCGTAATCAAAAAGTGGGATTTGTTGCTTTTTCTTTGTTTCTACCATGTCCGTATATGTTATTGTAAGGTAAGCGCCTGAAAACTCCAAGTGGTCTAGTCGAAACCAGTCGTATACGTTTATCCACGCAAAAAACTGCTGTTGGTGTTCGTGTATGAATAGATGGTGTTCTTCGATGAGGTGTACTGCACGTAGTATGCTTTTTGCGTTGTTCATAGTTTGCTCAAAGTTGTGATCAGTTCGTCGGTGTTGCTTGTTTTTAGTTCAAGTTCTTCTAGTTTTTTGGATGTAGCATTTCGTTGAATATTTTTGGCCGTTTTCCATTCTGATACTGCGGCAGTAAAGTTTTTGTAATAACCCAGGAACACAACAGTTCCTGCTTTGTATAGGCGGACACGCCACCTTTTTTTGGCTGTCTCATAGTAGATGCCTTTGGGGATTTCACGCTTGTAGTGGTGGTAAACTACTTCAGCGGGACTTGTCAACGAGGCGTTTAAAATCTCGCCAAGCGTCGTCGTTTGGTGCGAGCGCATATAAGAATATATCCAGAATCGAAGGTGTTTCCCCGGAGAAAAATCCCTTGTGTGGGATTTGTTCGCTGTAGAATGTAATTTTGTTTGGTTGAGCTATTAGTTCGTTGACCATCATTCTTATGACCGCGCGTTTTTCGGGTTCAATTGGAAAGAACGGCGGGTGTGGGTATTTATCGTCTAGGTATTGAATACACGTTGATAGTCCGTGAATTTCTAGGTTTTTATCCTGTATTACAATTTGGTGGCTGTTGCTCGTTATTCCGCCTTCTGTTATCAGCAAGGCTTTTTTAGCTAGGCACGCTTTGATTACCGGGTACATTCGGTGGTCGGGATTGAATATTTTTATCGGTCGCATGTGAATGCAGATATCCAGTCAGCTATTTCTTTGCACGAGATTGCGGCCCCGAGGTCGATGGGGTTAAACATTTCTTCGCCAGTAAGAATAACTCCATTTTTAGTTCCGAGTCCCACAATAACTGCCACGTTGCGGCCTTCTTCCATTCGACCACGGAGCCATTTTTCTTGTAGGTCAGACAATGCAGCACTTTGTTTCGTAGTTTGCGGCGGCTTTGAGATAAGCTTGTATTCGACCCAAATGTCTGCCACTGGACCGCTATAATACGCATCAGGAATCCCAGCGGTGAAACGGTCGCTGATTTTCCAAGTGTATACATCACTCCTGAGGAGGTTTCCAATTTTTCTTGTGTATCCTGATTCGTTCAAAAGTTGTGCGCCCCGCCTTTACCGACTTGTTATCCCGAGATATCAGAGGTTTTCAGATTGGGGCGCACTGCGCTTAGAGGACGCCTTGGGCCCGCTCTCGCAGGTGCCAGTGGCTTTCCATCAGTTCGTTTTCGCCTACAGCTTTGAGGCGGCAGGTGGGGAACGAAGCAGATGGGTCGAATGTAATCTCCGTCACCAAGTTGATGGGGAGTTTGCTGTTTTTGTTACATGCGTCCATGTAGGCACCGAAAGATTTCAAAGCGGTCGGCGTTAAGTCCAGGGTGTAGATTGGAGCATTTGATTCCGCGTCGGGGGTGACAAGCGCAAGCCGTACTTTGTTTTGGCATGCTTTGCCGCCGCGACCGTTTGCTGCGGAGCCCCATTCGTTCATTGGGCACTCTTCGCAAGACGGGGCGATTGGGGTTTCGATATCGCCTGCGGGTTTGAGCTCTTCCTGGTTGGAGCCGGTTGCGGAACAGTCTGGTCGATTACTCGACTGGCCGTCCCACATTGCTTTGTAGTACGTGTTGTTGAACCGGTAATCCAGGATTACCGCCGTAAGGGTGTTGTTTTTCACTTTTTCCCCGTCGGGAAGGGTGAACTCTTTGCCCTTGGTATTGATGCGGCCACCGGAAGCAGGGATGTTTTGCTTTTGCTTTTCGATTTCTGCAGCAATTTGTTTTTGGAGCGTTGCTAGTTGTTGTGACATAGATTCCTCAGTTCGAACGTAGAGATAGTGTGCGTTTTGTAAATGGTCGTAATCCGGGCACGTCTTCGCCCGACTCACGTAGTTCTCGATACGATCTTACACTTGGGCGACGTTCAAGTAAATGAATATCTCCTGTGCGCATGATGTGTTCGAAAAATACTTCGTCGTTTTCAATCACCGGGACTACAGATTCCGTGATAGAAACTGTCGCCGTGTGTCCACGAGCCCCTGGCAGGTCCTGCTCTTCGAGCATCGCAAAAATATTTAATTCCTCTTCTTCCATGACTTTTCGGATTTTTGCTATTTCTGCTTCGAGCTCGCGCTTTTTTTCGCGCAGTGTGTGGAGTTTGTCGATGGCCGCGCCTAAATTCATTTTATAGTCCTAATATGTTGAGGAGAGTTGCTTGCTGGTCAATTTTCCCTTGCAGCTTATTGTACACATGTTCTTCGAGTGTTGCATTAGCTGTTATGTGGATAGTTTCAGTTTTTCGGGTTTGCCCAGCTCTATAAATTCTTTTGTTGAACTGGGAATATTGTTCCGAGGACCATGTGGGAGAAGCCCATATCGTGGTAGTGCCTCGGGTCAAGGTAAGTCCATGTGCTGCTGATTTCGGGTGGGCGAAAATAACTTTGATCAGGCCGTCTTGAAAATCTTCGACTGCTTTTTGTCGTTGTTTGTCGTTTGCTTTGCCGTTGATTATCCCGTATGTGATTTTTTCTTTGTCTGCTATTTTGCATAATTCTTCTAGTTGGTGTCCCCAGTTGTAGGCCACAACACAGGATTCGCGTTCTTTAATTAGTTGAATTATCAGTTCGTATCTTTCGGTATCGAATAGTTCCGCTGTGCTGTCGTTTTTGTACACTGAGCCAGAAGCCAACTGTAGTAGTTTTCCCGTTAATACTGCGGCATTCGACGCAGTAATGTCCTCTTGAGCGAGTTGGATCAAAGCATGCTCGGCTAATATGTCGTATTGCTTTCGTAAGCGAAATGGTAGGTCGAACGTGATTTCCGTTGTAAAATTGTCTGGTATGTCTATGCATTCTTCGAATACGTTCCTGATTGTGATGTCTGCTAGTAGATCGGCGACGGCTTCGATTGATCCTTCTTTGTCGCGCCATTGCACCATGTTTGCGGCGGGGCCTACTCTAATGGGTTCGCATACGGAGTTGCGAAATCTCCAGTACGAAGTGCCAAGTCGCTCGCCGTTGTCGAGGATGAATGCTTGGTTCCATATGTCGGTGACTGTATTTGGGGCGGGTGTACCCGTCATTACTACTTTATGATCAAAATGCCCCGAGATCGATTTAGCCGCCTTAGACCGTTGGGCGCTTGGATTCTTGAACGCAGTGGACTCGTCAATAACAAGATCCGTAAGGCCCAGATAGGCCCACGGATTATCTTTAAGCCATTTAACAGCGTCGTGGTTTGTAATGTAGATTTGCGCGTCTTCACTAAATGCTTTTCTTCTGTTGGTGGCGGTGGCGATCTTGTATTTTATTTGCGGCTGGAAGCGGATGATGTCATGTGCCCAGGCTGGTTCGAGAATAGACTTTGGTGCGATGACAAGAGCCTTGCGTGTCGGATCTTGCTCCAGTCGTTTAGCGAACCCGTCAAGGTACGCACGCGTTTTGCCTGTGCCTGGATCGGACATATCGAAGGTGATGGGGTTGTCTGTTTGGAACGCTGTGCTTTTGGCTTGGTGCTCATAGGCTTTTGGGATTTGATCTTTAGGCAGAGTGAAGTTTGGCATTCAGCGTTTTCCCATTAGCGGTATATACCGCTTTAGCGAATCCGCGCGGCGTAGCAGAACGGATATTTTTTGTTTTGAGGCTTTTGCCTCCCAGTTTCGTATATTGCAGAGAGTTCCCGGACTGGGCTCGAATAGGCTTTTTCTCTGGCATCTTATAGCCGCCACCCGTCCACAGGCAAGTTTTCTTCGTGTAGCCGTCGCGAGGCGTAATGTTTTCGGGGTATAGTGGGTGGATGTCATTTTCGGGTAGGTAGCCTCCGTATTCAAATGGGTCGAACATGTAGTCGGGTTTGCCGCAGTAGGTTGAGAACGTACTGACTGGGTTCTCGATAAAATAAGGACACCCGAGCCACTCTCCTAATTCGCGACAAGTTGCGAATAAATCTAAAGAGAGCGCTAGTGCTCGGGGTCCTTTTTTCTGAAACCACAACGCGCCACTGACGGCGACGTTGGTACATTCCGGAAAGCTACCCATGAAAGCTACCCGGTCAACGATCTCGCGTGGTGGTATCCAGCCGTGTCGAATATCCGCACCTACTTTGTAGAGCCCAGGTCGGGCGGGGTCTGCGTATATTCCTGTTTTGTGTTGTATGTCAACGATGTAACATTCATACCCAGCTTCGAGCCAGGGCTCTGCCATAATTCCTGTTAGGTCAAAGAGGAAGATTGCTACGTCTTTTTGTTTAATGGTTCTTTCTCCTTTTTTTTGAATATTGCGTCCCATTTTTCTTGGGGGATATCAGGCGCGTTATGGCGACGGCGACTGCCTTTGCCGCCGTCTTTGGATGTATGTATGCCTCCATTGTACGGTCTTTTGCTCATAGAATTCTCAGTGGTGTCATGCGTTCAGCGAGGTACCACTGCCCACCTTGGGACGAGGGCCTGTGTTCGATTGACCAGTCGTGGATTTCAACTTCGACCCATACGCGGTCTTTTCGATCGTCTTTCAGGTGGGGAGTGGTTGGTGTCGGGCAGCAGTGCCACCCAGGACGATGTGTGTAGCCCTTTGTACGATGGTCTTCCGCTTCGTACGTAGTACCAAGTGCTATGCGCTGCGGCCGGTTGATGAATAGCGGGCCGAGCGTACCGTCTCTTCGAATTGTCATTAGTTTGTATGCGATCATAAATCAGGGTCTACTGCGTATTGACATTTGCCGTTACCGTTTGCGACGCCGTAGTCGCAGTAAAGGCAGTTCATTTTGTTAGGTTTTGGTGGAAATTCAGTTGCTGACGTCATTTGGACGGCTCTTTTGTTGAAGTTTGCCATTTGAGCAGTGAGTTGGGAGCGGTTGTATGTACGTCTTTTTGTTTTCCCTTCGTCCAGGTACCAGAATTCGACAGTAATGCTCTGGGCCTGTGGAAATAAACACATCAAAGCCACACCATAAAGTGCACCCTGCTGAGAATGGGGCACCTCGTTCCCCCACGATTTTCCCGTTTTGTAGTCGATTATGGTAAAAGTAGTCTCGTCGTGCTTGATTACTGCGTCCATCTTTGACTGATGCCATACGCTCCCCCAGTCAGTGAAGCCACACGGTTCCCAATCAGATGTAAAGCCCATTCCTTCTTCAAGGATGACTTGGCCTTCTTTGTACAAGTCCTGTAGTGATTCGAATTGGGAAGTGAACCGTTTAATGGAGCGTGGCATGTCAGGCACTTCACCTTTGACGTATTCTTCTGCTTCTCTATGAATTCGATTTCCTCGGACAAGGGGGTGAGTTTCATCGGTGTTTTCTTCCGTAGCGATGCGCTGTATACGCTTGAGGTATTGGGAGTACGGGCACCTCTCGTACTGCTTAAGGGAACTAAAGCTCCAGGTTTGGAGGTTTCTTGTGTTTGGCATTAAAGTACCTTCGTAAAAGAATACTGAGTGATAGTGAGCTCACTGTGAAAATTAGCGTCATAACAAAGGCGTCGCCTTGTTGGATGTACCCGCTGGCTATTAGTGGCCATATTATCCAACGAGTTATAGCTAGTGCGACGATGAATTTAATCGCTGTTTTTACTACTTCTTCAATTATTGATTCAGCTTTTGTTTGCATAATTTTGCTCGAAGAGGTTTATTTTACTCTTACTGCCGTGAACATCAATAGCTATGTTTGGGGCTTTGATGGAGGTTCCGCTGCATAGTTTGCAGTCGGCGCATTGTACGCCTTTGTAAGAAGGGCAATAGATTTCGCCGTTAAGTAGCGGCTCGTTCGCTGTTTTGACCCGGTACGTTCGCCATCCCTGTTTAGTTGCCGAAAAATACTCCTGTTCATTGTCGACCGAAGCCATGCAGAGTGTTCTGAATTGTTTGTCACAAGTACTCCATTGATGCGTGTAGCCAGTATGATTCGGCCGGTGCAATTTCGCAAGAAGCTGTTGCCATGCCCCAAAGGGTATGGCAGTAGGGTCTCCGTATGCACCTAGTCGTAGGGGCACGCCTTTCGATTGCTGCGATAAGGTGTTTGGAGGGAATTTCTGAATTGCGGTTGGTGCTTGGTGGACTAATACGTAACAAGTGGCTCCGTTGCTTGGTCTGTGTATGCAGTTTCCGCATATTGATTTGTCTGCTCCTGTTTTACACGCTTCGGTTGGCGACATTCCGTCAACTACGATCCAAGTTTGGAGCATATTACCGGTTTTTCGGTTAGATGAGTTTTCGGTGATGTAGCCTTTGATTGGGTTGCCGTCTATTTCGGACGGCCCACTGAAAAATAGTTCTGCCATGTTTCACTTTATTTTTACGACTTTATCCGTAGCCTTTTGGGTGGTGAAATAATCATCCATTTTTATTTTTGGGAACGCTGTGTCGTAGCCTTTTGTTACAAGGTTGGCTACGCGTTTGCGGCTGCTGCTCAGATTATGATAGGTGCACATTCTTGCGAATTTAGTTGCGGACATGTTGCGCGAGTTTTGTAGGATTTCGAACACACGTTGCAGTTCGTCGCGTGGTATAAAGTCTACGCCGGTTTCGGCCCACTCTTTGATTATGTTTTTATATTCTTCTGCAGTTATGTCGAATGCTGTGTTGCCGCTTCGGTCTACGAATTCTAGGAAGAAATCGATGTTTCCTGTTTTGATTGCGTTAAAAAATAAGTCAACTGAATTGTATGATTTGTCTATTAAATCCTTACGCGCCTGGTTGTCAAGTACAGTTCTTGCGAGTCGCGCATTGGCGGCATAGGAATGTAGGAAATCTGCAAACTCTTTGAGTTCTGCTTCGATATCTGCCACTTGTTGAGCTGTGATTTCCAACCGCGTATTTTGCGGCGGCGCGATATTAAACCGGCGGTCGGTAGGGGATAGTGGAACAGCCGTGCCAGCGTTTGTGGCCAGAATAATATTAAGAAAGGAATGAACCTCGTAAGCATTAGTTCGCATTCTGCGTATGGTAATTCGCTCTTCTGTGATGATATTTTTAATTTTGTTGTGTAGCCTTTCCAGTTGGTGGGCATCATGGATGTTGAATTCGTCAACAAATACAAAGATAGCTTCTTCGAGTTGGGCATTGAAAAGTTCTTCAAGGTTTTGTCCAGTAATTTGCGCGACGTATCTTTCTCCGAAGAGTGGCGCTAAAATTTTAGAGACTAGCAGGCCCTTGCCTGTTCCCTCTATCCCTGAGAACAGCCACGCTGTTTGGCTTTTTTGTCTTGTTTGAAAAATGAATGCTAGCCAGTTTAAAAAGTGCTCGTATGTTTGCTGGTCGGCTGTAATACTCTTTAGGATTAAGTCGATATTTTTTGGCACCGTGGCAGTGGGGGACGTAGAAGCGTTGCGGAGATACGGGGTGGGTGTAAATTTGTTTGCCCATTGGTCTGTGAAATCAATTACTTTGAGGGTTGTGGGGTTAAATTCATATGTCCAGTCCGGAATTGCTTCTGGCATGGGTATGTCGTGGTTGATTAGGAAGTCTTCTATTTTGGATTTGCTGGCTGTAGCTCTAATATCGACTGTGTTTCCCACTGAATCGTAGAGTCCGTTGTAGTATTCGTCAGTGTTGAAATCTCTAAACACAACAGGAACGACTGTACGAGTCGTGGTTGCTTTTGCTCTTGCGATTCCTTGGTAGAATGTTGGGTCGATATCGCGGATTTTAACGAGCGGATGCCCTTTAAAGTTGCGCAGTACGTCGGGCCGGTTTTTTTCATAGTAATATCCCCATGATGGGTTGTCACCCACTATATTACAGCGTACGTATTCGCCTTGGTCCATGGTGTCGGCTATGATCATGGGGTCTGGGTTGGTTAGAATTTCATCGTCGCCATATGGTTTGTATTTAGCTTTTGATACTTTGAGCCCCATTTGTTTACGAAGCTCGTCGATTTTGTTTTGGAGGTCTGCTTTATTTTTGCTTGGGTTTGGTGATGGCGTGAACGATGAAGTATCTTTGCCCCGCACCACTAAATCGAAGTATTGTGTTACCTGCGCGGACAAATTTATAAGAGTCGGGGGTGAAATGTATATTAACTTGTCGTTCTGGCAAGTAGAAATGTCGAGGGGCCATATAAGTGAGTGGCCATTCTTTGCGAGGATCAACTGATTGGCCAGTCCGCGCGTTGTAAAATTTAGTTCTTTCAGCCATTCTTTTAGTGCTCCTGGACTTGAGCGTGAAGCCAGCATGAAGTAAATGTGCCCCCGTAGGCCAGCCGTCCCTTTGAAGCCAGCGCTATTAGAGTGTTGGAATATATACGAGACATCTTGGAAATCCGGGCCGAGGCAGCGGATGAAGTCTTCGACGTCTGTGAACCCAGTGTCAAAGTCGAGGTCAAGGCATATCCATTCTGTTGGCTCTGTGGGGTTAGTTTTACCGCGTCTTTCTGATGCCACGAGTTCTTCTGATAAGACGCCTTTGAGTGCGCAGTGGCCTTGGGCTGCGTGTTTGGTGAGGACTTGGTAGAGTTCATGGATTGTGGTGGGTTCTTCGCGGTGGCTGTTGAACGACTTTACTAGTGGGTATGGGTGGGTAGTAATTTTACCGTTGGCGTTTGCTTCGTGAGTTTTGCAGAGCGCAGCGCCATTGGCTGCTTCGAGGAAATCGATGCGCATTTATTGCTTCCGTATCAGTCGGATAAGTAATCGGGCGACTCATCGTCATTATCTATTGTTAGCTCAAGGTCGATAAGAATATTTAATTGATTCAGTTTTTCGACTGCTTGTTCCATCGTAGATAACTTTTCAGTGGTGTCCCGATCTACGATGTGCCCATTCTCGTATTGGAATCTTAGCACGTTATTGCTCCTGTTGTGAAGCTTCATATTATTCCACTGTGGTGTGGACTGCCTGAAAAAGAGGGCACCGTTGTGGGGGTTGCACCCACACCATTTGCCCGCTTATACTAGTATCGGCGGGGTGGTTCTCATCTTGCCGTTGTGTTCTACGGCCTAGAGAAACGGTGAATTTGGTTGGGCCAGCGTTGCAGAACCCGGCTGACCCGGAGCGGGTAGGAAAGGCATATGAGGGCCTATCTGCGGATTAGGCGTCCGATATTTCAAGGAATACGGATTCGCCAAACTCGGGTTCTGGTGAATCTCTACACGTTCTTATCCATAAGGTTGGATATTCGGGTGGCTGGAAGTCTGTGTTTGCGTAGCCGTCTGTTAGGTAAACAATACATTCCGGTTGTATGTTTTGTTTTTGAATCCAGTCGAATACTGGTTTGAAGTCGGTGCCTCCGCTACCACGTACTTTGAGTTTGAGTGGGAGGTCTTCAGGTTCATATTCTGTGTGGTTGTGTACTCGTGTGTTGCACATGACTACGGTCATTTTGCTTGGCGGGCAGTCTTCCAGGATGGCGTTGAGTTCGCCTTGGAATTGTTTGATTTCGTTGTTGGATACTGAGCAGGAGTCATCGATGGCGATTACGATTTCGCCCATCGATTCTGACCATTGGGATGGTAGGTAAAGGCCTTGGCTGATGTATCGGCGGTTGCCTTTTGCCCAAGAATAGTCGGATTTGTCTGATTGTGTTAGGAAGCGGCGGAGGATTTCTTTCCATTGGACTTTTGGAGCCAGGATATCCATCATGATGTCTTCGATGCCGCCGGGGAGGTTTCCTTGCATTTTGGCGGCTTTTGCCGCTTGCGCAGTTGAGATTTTCCAGTCGTCGTCAAGTTCTTTATCCGACTGTGTAGTCGTTTTGCCTTGACCCTTAGATGGATCGTCTTTACCAGTTCCTCCAGTTGGGGCGTCGTTAATTCCGGAAAAATTCGGCGGGCCTTCTCCATCGCCGTCTCCATCATCATCATTGTCCTCTAGCTTGTTGTAAATGACTTCTGCGGTCATGCCTTTGTATTGCATGTCGCATGGGGATTCAGGCGGGAGTTCGAGGTCTTTGCAGTCGCTGAGGATGATATTTACTGCGTGGTCGCATGCACGATCCCACTTACCTTTATCTCGGTCTCCGCGACGTACGACGTGGCCAAGTGCGCAGTGCATCACGTTTTGTGCGATGCCGCCGACGAGCTGTCGTTCGTTTAGTTCACCGATATTTTCTGGGTTATAGAATAGATTTACCCCGTCTACGTGCATGTGTTTGACGTTGGTTGTCGGGACGTAGTTGAGTTTTAAGGCTAGAGACCCGAAGAACGGGTGGTCTAGGACCAGGTTGGCTTTTGCTTTACGCAGCCCTTCTTGTACGATCTTTGGATCGATTGGTGGATCTTTTTCGCTCATCATATTTCTCCAGTATAGCTAGTTTGTTGGTTCCTACTCTTCGTAAAATCCTGTCGACTATTTTTCGGGGATTGAATTCGCTGGTTGAGTTTCGGTTCCAGCGAGTTCCACAACCAAATTCCCAGTACATGTCGCCGATGTCGCGCATAAGCTTCAGGTTTTTTACAACGTTGACGCCGTCGAGTAGGTTTATTAAGGCTTCGATTTCTGCTTCTTTGTTGCCGTAGTGGTATTGTTTTTGGTTGGGGTCGAGGTGGAACGCTTTGTCGCCAAGTAGGCGTAGTTGGGGCTGAACTATTTTGCGGAAGCGGCGCGTGAGTTTGTGTAGTTCTTTGGTTTTTTCTTTTAGGTCGTCTACATAGATTACGCCTTCTAGGATGTGCCAGTCGCCGTTTGGTTGGAATTCGATTACTGTGTTATCAGTTAAGAAGTTTTTGTTGAGCTGGAAGGTTCTGGTTTTTGTTTTTTTGAGGACGAAGTGTTCGTTTGTTAGGACGTTTAGTATGTCGACTGCCGCTTGGTTTAGGTTGTTGCAGGACATAGTTAGATTCCAGCTTCCGTCTGGGCGGGAAACGATATCGGCTCCGTAATAGATTTTTACGATAATGTTTTCTGTGCCTTGTTGCTCGTGTACGTGCATGAGCTTGCCGTCACGTTTTTGGTTGCTGAGGATTAAGGCTTTGAGGTTAGCGTGGTTCATTCGAGATACTCCTTGACGGCGCTGAATTCTGATAGTCGTTGCATAATGACGCTGGGCGCTAGCGGGTCAGTGGTTAATTTTAAGACTTTTGCAATCGGAAAGTATGACTTAAACCGGTGAACTTCTTTTTGGTTTTCGTCGTAAATGACAAAATAGTCTCCGCGAGGGGGCGGGTATAAAAAAAGTGAAAAATAGCGGCCACCTTTGATTCTTCCTTTTGCGAGTTCGGCTGTAATGTTAATTCCGCTCATATCTTTTCCTCAGATCGGCGATTGGTTTTCTGTTTTTGTCGTCGTAGTTTAGGTTGAGGTTTTGGTGTGCTATCCATGCTTTTAGGCGTGGTCTGGCTACCATCTTTAGTTTGTTGTTTTTATCTAAGAACCATAGTGAGTTGTTGTGTACACGAAAATACTGGGTGCATTCTAGTAATCGAGCTTTTCCCAGTACCGCTTTTATTTCTTTTTCGGTCCAGTCAGGCATGGTTGGTTGGTAACTGTCTGATTATGGCGTCGGTTTTTTGTATTGCGATTTTTCGTATGACGTCGTCTGTTTTGATGGCTTCGGGGCTTAGATTGAACAGGTTGTTTTCAATTTGTTTGGCAATTGCCATGAGTTTTACGTCATCTTCGAAGTTCATTTCTTTGATTTGGTTTACCAGGGTGACGAGGTTTTCGTGAACCGTAGAACGGTATACGCGACGGCTTGGATTTGCAAGTGTCGTGTAGAGCGAATCGAGGCAGGCAGATGTGCGATTCCATAGGTCGTTCGTTGCGTGTTTGGTAGCTGTTGAAAGCCGTTTTTCAAGGTCGTCCTGTAGGTCTTTGAGTTGTTGTTCGGGGATGTCAATTCTGAAGTCTCCCTGGTCGGGTACTGGCGTGATGCGATGTTCGAAGCGGAATCTGCTGCGTACTACGTCGGCGGGTGGGAAGTCTGCGATATCAAACATGTCACCAAGTCGACTCCTGGCATATTCGATGTAGGTTGGATATCCCACAAGAAACGACTGCAGGGCTTCGTCAAAGTCTTGACGGACTTTACGCATTCGAGCAGTGTATTCGGGGATTTTACGGATCGGTAGAATTCGAGTACCTGAGGTTTCGTTCCAGTCGAGTGTGTTGGCGTAGTGGTAGCTTCGGGCTTCATTGATAACCCCTTGAATTTTCTTGAGCGCGTCTTTATGGAGAAGGTGTTTGTTGAACCGGCCTGCGTCTTTGGCGGCACCGTGTTGTTCGTTGGCTTTGGCGCTGACTTTGCTGTCGAATTTTTGGAATGTGCATTGTGAGACATTCAGTGTTACTAGGACTGTTTTGGTGTTGAGGCTCATAGTTTATCTCCTACGATAAAAATTTTGCTCCGAGTAGTCGGGCTTTGGCAATTGCAGTGGTTGTGTCTACTTTGGTTTTTATTGGTGTCAGCACTTCGTTTTTGCGGCGAAGGGCTGCTTCTCGCCGTAAGTTTTTCTGGTGTTCGATTTCCGCTTTTACGGTATTGAGTTCTAGTGTTTCGGGGTATGCTGTTGTTAGTTGTTTGAGTGTGGGTGTTTCGTTATATTTTGTCCAGAGGTCTCGGCGAAGTTGGCGTTGTAGTTCTTTTGCTTCGTTCGTGTATTTTTTGTAGCGTGAGTCGGCTCTGGGTTGAACGGTCATTTCTTCGGTGTCGCCATGAAGTTCCAGGTCTGCAGATATGCGGGTTATACCTTGTTTCATTAGTGGTACTTCACGTGGTAAGTTATAGCTGTTTCCGACGAAGACGTCGAATATTTTTATTGTTTTTTCCAGTTTGTTTTTCTTACTGGTTGAGGTGTTTAGATACGGTGTGGAGTTTAAAATTAGCGCTGCCATTTCTTCTGGGCTTGGGTGCTTTGGTAGGTCGCATTCCTGGTTTAATTCTGTTTTTTCTACTTGTTCTTTAATAATTCGTTCAAGTAAGCTGATTGATAATCGCATTTGGGAGGAACCTTTTTAGTTCGGGAAAACGTATGAGTGCTTTTTCGATTGTTGTTTCTCGTAAAGCTTCGCTTGCTGCTTCGAGCAGGGCTTCTCTAGCTGTGGCGAGTTCGCGAACCCGCTCGTGATATTTTTGTATTGCGGGCGGGATACTGTTGGTTTTTACATAGAGTCTTGTATAGTAGCCGCCGCCGCTGATGGTGTCGTCGTTGTATTCTTTTGCGTTGAGTGCGCCGTATTTATTGGGTGGTAGGTTTACGTTCCATAGATTGACGTTGTGGTCTGTGCTGAACATTACGCGCCGCCAGATATCTTCATAGAAATGGGGGTGAATTTCTTTGTCTATTTTGTATTTTTCTAGTAGCGGTAAAGATTCCTGGTAGTAGTCAGGCTCTTTGATTTTTTCTTTGGCTTGGTTGAAAAAATTATTGATGCTGAGCCTGACTAAGGAGCGTATTTCGTTGTTTGTTCTCACAGAAGAATGTCCGTGTTGTCCGCGATCCATTCGGCCATTTCCTTGGTTTCGAGAAGATCGGGTGAGCGTTGGATAGTCATCTTGACTGTCGGGACTTGGAACTCATCTGGCATGCGGCGCAGGTATTCGTTGACTTTTGGGATGTTCTTTTCGGTCATGTGTTCTGAGAGCATGCCTGCGGTGGCGTATAGCGATGCTGGTTCTGAGGGCATTGGTGTGCCTTGGGGATCTTTTTCGATTGATTCGATGTCCGGTAGGTCACGGTAAATTCGGATATAGGACATGAATTCGCCAGCTGCAGCTTCGCCGACGGCGGCAATCAGCATTTCGTATTCCAGGTCTGGTGTTGCGTTATCCAGGATGCGAGATGCGTAAGCCCATGTACGCGGTGTTGCGAAAGAGCGGTGATCTTTGCCGGGATCGTGGTCGTGTAGCATTTCCGGGCGGAACCGCATGAAAGATACGATTTCGGGGCGGATATTGTTGTTGTTCGCCCAGTTGACCCAGTCGTTCAGCTGCGGTTCGAAATCCACGTGAATCAGCCTGTTGTTCAGCGCTGAGGACATTTTGTTTGCGAGAGCCCGATCTTGTGCGCGGTTACCGGCACAGATGATTCTCCATCCTTCGGGGAGTTCGTAGTCGCCTACTTTGCGGTCCAGGATCAGTTGGTATGCTGCGGCTTGGACAGAGTGCGAGGCTTGGTTGATCTCGTCGAAGAACATGATTCCTTCGGGCTCAACATCGGGGTTTGGCAGGAAGTGTGGTACGTTCCAGATGGTGTAGCCGTCTAGGCAGGAAGGAATACCTCGGATGTCGACGGGGTCCATTTGTGAGAGGCGTATGTCTCTTACGGGGATGCCGAGGGAGGCTCCGATTTGGAAAACAGTTTCGGATTTACCTACTCCGGGTGCACCCCATATCATGACGGGGATGTCAGCGTTGAGGCCTACTTGGATTGCGCTTGCAGCTTTGGACGGGTTCATATTTTGCTCCTAGTGAAGTTTGCTTGGGTCGGGTTTGCCCTTTAGTTCTCCGGTGTCGCCGTCAACTTGTTTGACGCCTTCTACGTCACCAGCTTCGATGGCTTTCTTGAGAACTTCGGGGAGTTGTTCAAGGGTTTTCTGGATGATTCGCGGTATTTGATCAACCGCGTCCAGGGTGGTTGTGATAACAATCACTTGCTCGGCCGGTTGGGTCAAGACCATTGCATTTCTCTGGTCTGTTTCTTTGTAAAGCTGGCAGATGACTGAGGATAGGATTGCGATGCCTTTTTCCGGACCCATTGCTTTGAGGCAGGATTCGGTTAGGGCTTCGATGGTTTGTACATCACTTTTGCTCATAATTTTTCTCCGGTTAGAATAAAAAACGCCCACGGCAGTCGTAGCTGCGTGGGCGAAGAAAAGCTAGGTTAGAGGAGGTAGGTTACCTAGCTTTTGTGCTCGTCAATAATTTTTGTTAGATCTTTGACTATGGTTTTGGCTACTTCTTCGTCTATTTTTAAGACTGATGGTTTTGTTTCGCCTTTGAGGCCGTCAACCAGTTTCTCTATGATAGACGATGCTGCTTCCTCTTGTTTTTTCATAGCCGTGTATATCATGTAGCCATGTTTGTACCATTTGAATGTCGTATATGCATGTATGCCACTCAGAAACCCCATCATGATGAATGCGGCGTCCGCACGATTTATCGGGTCTCCGGAGTTGATGCTCATGAAATACATTGTTGATATAGCTGCAATAAGGATTGCCGGGACTAGTAAAAGCTTTATTGTGGGGTTCATATTTTTCTCCGGGCACGGTTTTATCCGTGTAGTTGGTGGTAACAGTGTTGGACCATTATGGCCTGTTTGATTGCATCATCTCGTGCATCGTGCGCGGTGCCCGATTCCACGTTGGGCATGGGGTCATCTGGGTATGCGAGTTCGATAGTTGTTCTGAGAGACCGGTGCTGATGGTATGCAAAAGGTGAATTATCATTAATTGACTTAAAAGCATGATTGAGAATGACGATATCAAAATCAGGGTCGTTTGCATAGTATCTGTCTGCTGTTTTGCTTTCTAACCACATTCTGTATTTTAGAAGGGCTGTGTTAAGGGGCATCAGAGGATCACGGAAGAGTGATTTCTGGGCGTCTTTTGATTGTTTGAGCCACCACTCAATTGTGCTGGCGCTCATGGTTCGCCCGAATTTTTCGTTTGATTCGAGCGAAATGTTTACGTTGAACGAGTGTTTTGCTAGAGATTCGTGCGAATCTTTTCCCGCTACATCGAAGTGGACGGCACCGATGGATACGATGGCGGCGGTTGGTATGACGTCCATCGTTTCGATGTCGACCATTATTGCGGGTCTTTTCAAGTTAGAACTCCGGTTACGGTTATTGATATGCGGAGTTTGATTCCCGCATTTGCTGTAAGGTGCCAAACACATGGTGGGGAATCCCAGACGTCGCCTGATTTCCAATTAGTGACGAATGTTTCTTTCATTTGTATGATGTGCCCAATGTGCCAGTCTGATACGGCAATGATGCGGCGGCCGATAAGACCTAGATCGCATTTTGAGTTTGCGCGAGCTTCGGCGGCTGTCATATTTTTTTCAGTGAATTCAGACGCCATTACTAGGTGTGGGTTGATGTGTGCGTTTCTGTCGCGCCAGCCTTGCATCGTGTCTGAGTGCCAGGGGATTATTGATCCGGGTGGCATTACGAGTAGGCGGCATAGGCAGTTGTCCCATTGCATTCCTATTTTTTCGAAGGCTTCTTTTCCTCCTATTAGGGCTTTTATGTCGTTGTTGCTTGTGCCGAGTACGCCCCAGTTTGCGTGGTATGTGTTGTTTTCGTCGTAGCCTACTGTGGCTGGTAGCCCGCTACCTTTGATGGTTTCTCCATAGTGGTAGTCTTGGAGTTTTACGCAGTGTTCCTGGCATATGTCTCGGTTATCTAGCATATATTCGTAAACTGTGGGGTATAGGTTTCCCAAATTTGTTATGTGTTCGATTTGGTGGTGCCCGGTAGATAGTCCGTTTTGGGTATAGTCTAGCCATTTTTGCCCACTTCCGTTTTCAATGTAGTCCCAGAGATTCATTGTGCCCTCTTGATTTCTTGTAGAGATTCGGCGATTGTGGACATTTGGTGAGCTATCATAGCTAGCGCTGTTGTCATTTCGGTTAGGTTTGTGTTTATTATTGCAAGTTCACATTGGGTTGCTGTGAGCTTGCTCGTTAATCCGTTCGTTAGTCCGTAAATAGCATCTGCGGTTTCTGATGCGTAGCTTGATCCGCCGTGGTTTGTCATCATAGTTTAGGCCTTAGTATATCGTGTTTTTCCTCGCTTATATAGGTTATTCTTGCTGATTCTACGTTGGGGCAGTTATTTAATATGCCTATTGCTGCCCATAGTGGTGTTTGGAAGTGTATCCATGGTGGTAGTATTAGCAGGTTTTTTACAAACCAAGCGCCTGTTATTTCTCCTTTGAGCATTGTTTGTTGTACTGTGTCGTTTTTACTTTTTATTTCTATGTGTGCCGTATAATCTGTTGTTATTTCGCCTTCTTTTGGAGAGTAGTATTCGATGTATTTTTTAACTCCTAGCAGGCGGTAGTGTGCTTGGTATTCTTTTTGGATTTTTCGGCGGTCAGCGATCATTTTAGTGCACTTTCAAGTAGGCGGCGTTTTCCGAGTAGTTCATCAGCTTGTTTTTTGAAAAACTCCCAGTCGCTTGCTAAGATTTGTACTTTTGTTGAGCCTTGGGTAATTTCCAGGCGAAGCTTGCTGTGCGCCATGCTTGCGCCCAAATGGGTGCGTTTTAGTGAGCCGTCGCATGCGCTGTGTTCTATGCTGTGGCCTATTACGCGTGGCGATATTGGTGTTTTAGCTGTTGGCATTATGGGTGTGTTATGGCTGGGTGTTTTTGGTCTTCGAAGTCGATGTGAATGAGGTTACAGTCGTGGCGACGGCACCATACTTGTAAACCTTTTTCTGTAAAGCCGAATTCAAGATCGGCCCATACAGCAGGTGAAACTCCGTCAGGGATTTCTTGGAGGCACATGCCGCAGTGGAAGTAGGAGATGATTTCATTTGGTACCTTCGCGTTTGTCATTTTAGTAATCTCTTTTTTGCTATGAGTTCCTCAACTTGTTTTTTCAGGAACTCCCAGTCTTCGGTGAAGATGACAATTTTGCTTTTGTCATCGCGGCTTTGCGCAAGGGATAAATACTGCCGCCCATCCTGATTGATAAGGATGTTGACAAGCGTACGTGTCTGTGTGGGGTTAGGCGTGTCTTTGTGGGCGATGACAACTCCTGATATATGTGTGGGGGTAGCATCTGAGCTACCGTTGTTGCTGGTCATGGTTTTTTCCTGTGTGGTAGTCATTGATTCCGAGCATTTCCCATTCGAAATGAATTTCGCGATGGCAGTTTGAACATAAGAGGTCACACTTTTGGAGTTCCGCGATAAGTGAAGCGTATGATTTTCCAAGCGATGTTCCAATACTGAATGTTTTCTCCGAGGGGACGCGGTGGTGAAATTCTAGAGCAGATATGCACTGGTTGTATCCGCAGATTTTGCACGATCCACCCAAAGTTTTTATGCACCAAAGTTTTTTCTTTTTGCGGTGTTTGGTGACAGCTTCTTGATTGCATTTGCGGCATCTCCAGCGCTTGTCATTCCACATGTGTTCGGTGTCGCCGTGGATGGCACATTTGTGTGTTTGGCTTGGGTTCAAATTATTGCCTTTTAGTTATCGAACCAATATACGAGCCGAATGTGGTCCATGTTTTGTTTTTCGATAACATGGGGCCATTTGAGTTTGCGCTTGATGTGTGCTTCTACGCGTTCGTGCATTGGGCCTAGTGGTGAGTCCGCCCCGCGAAGTACGCGGTACTGTGCCACGAGGAGTCGAAACTCTGTTATGGTTATGTGGTTGGCGGAGTGTGCGTCGGCACCCCAGCGTTTGTATAAGGTGTCGTTTTTTGAGCATGCGTCGTCAGGCCACCCGCGTTTTTTGGCGGTGGGGCCTTCTGGTTCGTAGCGAACTCCAGGCGAGAGGATACCGAATTTTTGGTACCAGCGGTGGTCGTCGATTTCGGACACGACCCACGGGCCTTCCCATGATATGTCTTCGATTTCTTCATCGGTGGCGTCGGGGCTAGGCTCGCGGTAGTATTCGTTCCGTTCCCATAGATCGAAGGTTTCCCATTTTTTGGTGGTTTCGCTGTAAATTTCGCTGTAAAGATGTATATCGCATCCCATGGTTTTTTCCTTATTGAATATAATAGAACCGATCGGATTCGAACCGATGTCTGCTCAATCCGCCCTTATTACCAGGCTTCAAGCGAGCCGTGTTTCCTTATTACACCACGGTTGTTTGGGCTACGAGCCCACCTCCGTACACGCTTCTCATAAGCGCTTTGAGGGTTCATTTGGTAGGGTGTTTCGCTAGTTGGCTTTTCAGGTTGCGTACCTGATAGGCGCGTTTGGCGAGCGCTTTGTTGGCGCGTTGGACTTCACCCAGGTAAATAAGTGATTGTAGGCGGTAACGATCGGCGAGGCGAGCGTTTTCTGTGGCCAGGTTTTTGTAGTAGCCGAGATGGCCTTCGAAGTTGGGTTGTTCGGGTTTTTCGATGAGTTTCAGGTGTTGTTGGGACATGTTGTTTCCTCTTGGTATGTGCGAAGTGCGAAGTGCGTAGCGCCACGGGATCGAACCGCGCCGTTTTAGTTTTGGAAACTTAACCGCCCCTTGGCTGAGCGCTACATTGGTTGGTTGCGGGGGGTGGATTTGAACCACCGAGGTCCGGGTTATGAGCCCAGATTGAGACCGACCTCCCCCGCCAGAATTTGCTCCGTGTTTGTTCGGCTGTCCTACAGCCACTCACCATCCGAGCAAGAAAATGAGAGGATCACGGCGTCCTTCGTGCTCTGGCTCCAAGAGCTGGGATCGAACCAGCGACCATCGCTTTAACAGAGCGGCGCTCTACCTGTCTGAGCTATCTTGGATTAATCTAGTTTACCGTACATGTACGATACCGGTTCGTCAAGCGAGAGGTCGAAATCGACGTCGATGTCTTTGATTACTTCGGTGAGGATCTGTTTGATTTCGCTGTTTTTGTATCCGTCGACGGCGAGTCGTTCCTGGAGTTGTCGTTTTGCTTCGGTGTGCGTGGTTGCGTCGAGCATGTATTCGACATCAGTCAGTATTTTTGCTTTGACTTTCATCATTTTTGTGTTTCTCCAGTTCTTTACGAGCGAATTCTTCCTGAATTTCCAGGACGTGGCGGGCTTTGCCGATGTCTTCGATGTGCTTTTCGAGCCCGCCTTTGTTGCGGCGAAGGTATTTGTCAACTTTGCAGTATACAGCAGCTTGCAGGCCTTCGTAACCAAAGTTGTTGTATGTTGCTTCTAGCGGCTGCACTTTCATTGTTTTGTAGTGGTCGCCGCCGATTTGTTGGTCGAGAGGTGAGCTCATAGTGCTTTTTTCCGGTTGCCGAGGATTTGTATCGCTCGGGTGATTGTGTGTGCTACATGCTCACGCTTGAACACTTCTGCTCGCCCCACGGTGTTGATGTGACTGTCCAGGAAGTGCTGGAGCTCATCTTCGACAGTTTCGATTTCTTCGGCTGGCACAACAAATTCGAGCTGAATGGCGTAGCTGGTTTGGGTGCAGAGGGTTGCTGGAGTGTATTCCGTAATTGGCTTGGTAGGCATAGTGCGTAGACCTTTAGGTTGTGTTCAAGTTTGTAGCGACTGATTTCGCGTCGCCCTTCGTAGCGGCATTCTTCGAAGTACGAGGTGCTAGGTGCTTCGTGCAACGTCACTTCGGGGTTGCTGGCGAGAATTATGATGAGGGCGTAGTATATCATGATTTCAGCCATTGACGAGTTTTCCAGCGGACGTTTGATTTTTTACTTTTCTCTCTTAGTTCAGTGGTATACCCGTCTGTTTCTTCTAGTATAGTGGTGGCTTTGCGCGCGGCGGATTCCAGTTCCGCGATGCGCTTGTCTTTTGTTTCACAGCTTTCCCATAAAAGAACTTTGTATTTCTCTGCCGCTTCCATTGCGGTGATGATTTCGTCCAACAAATTAGGCCAGCCCGCCTGTCCTTCTGCACGCATTTCTTTCTGGGCTGTAATAATTTGCGCTTTCAAGTCTTTATCTGTTGGCGTTTTTTGCTCTTGCTTTCTTTTATCCAGATCGATGAAAAAAGTTTCTCCCCGATTATCCATTGTTTTTTGCTCTCGCTCCATTCGCTTTATAGCTTCCTGCTCTGCTTGTTTTATTTGCCTACTCATTTCCTTGTCCTCGTTTTTCTGGCTATCTCGCCCAGTACATACGCCATTCCGCCAGCATCCCGATGCTTTTCAATCCTAGCTAAAGCCGCATCGAGACGTTTGTTCTCTTTTTCGGCACGAACAGCTCTGGTGTAATAGGCAGAGTTGTAGTTCATATTATTAGATAATGCTGCTTTTAGATTTGCGATGCGCTGCTTTGCCGCTTCCAGTGCGTCGGCTGCCGCATCAAAATCACCTGTTTGCAACCCGTGAGTAGACCAAGTTTTTTCAGCTTTTCGCAGCCGTTCAATCAATTCCTTATCCGTCGTCATCTCCCGCCCTCGTTTTTTTAGCAGTTGGGCCAGGCGGTACACCATTCGTCTGAAGAACCCTTCGAGGACGAAGTTCCATTACCCACAGATCCCCCCGAAGACGTGCCCGAGTTCCCGGAGTTTGTGCCTGTGGACGAGTCATCACCAGAATCTTCAGACCCTGATCCCGAATCGCCGTCACTATCGTTGTCGTTTTTGCCATTGCCTTTTCCACCGCCGTGATTATCGTGGTCGTGTCCGTGGTTACTGTGACCTTTCGCACCAGCGAAAGCGGGCGGGAGTGTCGCGATACTGAGGCCGAGGGTGATGAGTAGCGTGATGAGTACATTTTTCATGGTGGTTCCTGTTTTGAGTGTGAGTGGGGAGATTAGCAGTTTTCTTCTAGCTCTTCTACTAGTTTTCGGAGACCCACTACAAAGCGGGAGCCGGGGTCGTTTGATTCGCCGGTGAATATATCAGCTGGGTACTTTTCCAGGAATTTTTCGCTTATGCTTACGAATTCTTTGAAGTTGAACTCACGATTGCGCAGTTGTTTGATGTGTCTGATCTGTGCGTTACGTACGTATTCGCTGTATTCTTCTTTCCAGATGATGACTTCGTCTTCTTGGAGCGGGCATGTGCCACGCAGGTTTTCACGCGACAGTGTGACCAGGTCTTTCCATTCTTTGTCGTAGTGGTGTTTCATTTTTGTGGAGGCTCGACGTTGTCTGCTATACCTGTAAAAGCGATGGCTGAACACAGGGCTGCTATTAGTGTTAATGTCCAGTAGCCTGGGTGGTCAGCATCTTGTGTCCATGCGTTAATGGCGAGGACCGATACTGATATCGATGTGAATATCGACAGGAAGAATGCTGTTGGGCCTGCGTTTTTCATAAGAAGAATTCTCTGATGTAAGGGTAAGCGGCCAGGAAGACCATGATACCGCCAGCAGTCCAGGCTAGCCATGGGATGTCCCATACCATAGCTGCGATGTACGCCCCTATGATTGATAGCAGGACAATGTCGATGATGTCGATTTCGATAGTCATGACGCGTAGATTGCGTAGCCGTGGGCTATGCCACTGAGGATGAATGACCAGCCCCAGAGCTTCACTGACCAGTTGGGCAGGTTGTCTGGCTCCAGGATTATTAGGCAAATTGCCACGGATGCGAAGAGTAAGAAGGTGAATGTTAGCATATTATTTAGTCTCCATGCTGTGTCACTTTCAAAGTGGCACAGCACCTCGTACGACGTGCAAAGTGCGTCGCGGGGGTTAGTCTAAATGAGAATGATTCTCAATAAAGCCGTTTTTGTGTCACTTTGAGGGGGTACTGTGCCACTTTGAACGAACCAAAGTGGCACAGTTTTGTTCTCACTTTGTTCTCACTTTTGGGGTGAACGCGAGTTTAAATAGGGAGTATAAGGTACTGTTTATATTGTATTTTATATTATACATAGAAGTACTAAGTACGAAGTACGAAGTGCTAAGTGCGAAGTGCTGTGCCACTTGTGCCACTTTGAAACGGGTTCTCGCCATGGAAATTATTTTTTATCTTTTTGTTGCTGTGGCTGGAAGTCGAACCAAAGTGGCACAGCTAGTACTTTACTTTAACTGTTAGCTGTAAGTTGTTGATTGTTACAAATCGTCTATTTCCCAGATTTCGGCGGTGTCTCCTTCGATAACCAAGACTTCGGAGGTGCGCCCCAGGCAATCAATCTGGAATGAGTTTCCTTTAGTAACGATGCCAGCTTTGGCGTTGTCAGGCCTATAATTTGAATGACCCACAATTTGTCTTGTCTCAATTGGCTCAAACTCCTTCCACCAGTCGCACCAGTATAAACCACCGATTGAGTCCCGTCCGCCTCTTGCACGCCCAATCTGATTGAAGCTTCCTTTAGCGAGGTATTCTTCGAGGGTTTCATTTCGGTCCTCTAGTAGTTTTGCGGATACACCAGCGTGAGAGATGAGCCAGTTATCTATCCATATGTAGTCCATGAGCGGGGTCATATCAACGCTCCAGTTGACCCGGTTTTGTAGTTCATATGAGTACCCGGAGCATTGCATTGTGGGGTCGAGGTAGCTCATTTCGTGGTTGCCGCGTAGGGCCCATACACGGTCGGGGTGTAGGCGCGCAGCGTTAGTGACGAGGTTGATTGTGTGCAGCTGTTCGAGCATCGAGCGATCGAAGCTATCGAGATAATCGCCGATAAACACTACCATGTAGCCTTTTTTGTCGAGGATAGTTTCGACGATTTCGTATTGGCCGTGGAGGTCACCTACTACGACTAGTTTTTTCATGTGTTTTTCCTTTTATTTGGCGCAAGCGCCAAGCTTCATAAGCGCTTTGCTGTAGAATACAGAAGAAAGCGTATAGAGCAGCTAATATGTACCAGCCAGGCCATAATAGTATGCCGACTAGTATTGCGTCATATGTGATATCAACCCAACGCGGCAGGACTGTGAATGATGCTGAGTCTGTGTCGAACGTTTTGTCTGCCGCTCCTTCGTGCAGGAGTGCAAGGCTTGTTAAGGCGTAGAAACACACTAGGAAAGTGATGATGTGTTCGGCTGGTTCGAAGTTGTAGAATACAGCCATAATAGCTATAAATAGTACCGAGCCGTTAATGGCAGTCCAGCGGGCTATGAGTATAAGTTTCATGTGTTTTTCACCACGTGGTAGGTTATGAAGCTGATCATGATTACGACTGCGATGAGTGCAATGCAAGATGTGATGTCAGTTACCATTTTGTCTGTTAAGCATTCCATGGTGAGGTCCTATTTTGAGTAGTTCTTTGCCCACCCACCTTCAGCTGCCAACGGTAAGTCGGGAGCCCAAGCAGGAGGCGTCGACATAACCTTATTGATGTAGGCGTAGACGCCAGAGGCGTATTCTGTTTTGCAGATTGCGATAATCTCATCATGCGTGCTCGAGACCACCCTGATTTTGGCTTTCTGGTCGACCGTATAGATCTGCTCAGCGATGACGATGCGCGCCAGGGCCTGGATGATGTTCTCAAGGATTATTCCTCCGTAGAGTTTTTTACCTCCGTCGTAAACCCAAGATGCATCTTCTTCGTCCCACCGGAGGTTGTTGTAGTGTAAGACCATGCCGTTTGGGAGCGTGATCCCGCCGTGGCCAAATATGAGACCGTTGAATTCGTAAGGTTTACTATCTTTAATACGTGGTATAAGCGAGTTGAGCTTTTCCCACATCGCTTTTGTTTTTTCATTGACGGACCGCCATTTATTGACAGCGTTTTGTGCTTCTAGCTGGCTGAGGTGTACAGGAGGTGTGCCCATAAAGCCAAGTGCGGCATTAACGCGGAGCTTACGCCAACCCATGTTGTATCCAAGAGCCAGTTCGAGCATCTTCCCGAAGAATCTTTCGTGGATATGATCTTCTTTGTTACACTCATAACCGTAATGGTTACTAGCAGCATAAAGATATACATCCCCCCCGTTGCGAAGAATATCAAGCTTGTTGAGTTCCCCGCAAAACCAAGCGTTGAGGCGTAGCTCAATTTGAGCACTGTCAACCACAACCACACTGAACCCGTCAGGAGCGTAAATAGAACGGCGTAGTACACCACTAGCAGGGTTGTTAGGGTTGTATCTTGGGAGATTTTGAACATTTAAACCGTCCGCACCTGACCATCGGCCAGTGTGCGCTCCGTAGTAATTGAGGGGCATTGGCATAGCGCCTTTGAGCCCGATTTCATAAAAAGCGCGGGCCCTGGTCAGTTCAATGGTTGATTTGACCAAGGCCCTTGCTTCCCAAACTATCGCAAATTGCGGGTTGTCTACCTGCAGTTCTCTGTAGGCAAGGTCGGTTTGAGCGAAGGCGTAGGTAAGTTTCCCGGTTGGTTTACCAGTTACTTTATCCTTGCTTTTGCCCACCTTCATTGGCACTTTGAGGCCTTGAGACTCTATCCATCGTGCAAATTGCGGGTTTGATGACAATACCTTTTGGGACACTGGACATCGAGATAGTACGTCGTTGCGGTGATCTTCGAGGCGTTGTATTTCATCCGCCAGTAGATCTGTATCTAACTGGAGGACAGGCTCTGCTGCCATTCGTGCTGTGAGTGACATCAGATAGCGCTCCTGTTCGGGGAGCACGTCTTTTAGTAAGTCGTAAAGTTTGTATGTGAGTTCTACATCTTGTATGCAGTATTTCTTTAGGATTTCATTTTCTTCCTCCGTAAGTGTTCTCTTACCTTTTGTTTTATCGAGGCCGGTAAGTTTACCTTGTTTGACCCCGAGTATACGTATCGCAGAGTTCTCCAGAGTTTTTCGTTCTGAAGATGGAAGAAGCACGTTAGCAATTGATTTTGTGTCGAAGTACTGCGCAGGGCGATGGCCATAAACATCGTTGAGAATGAGCCCGTCGAATGTAAGGTTGTGGCCCACGAGGATGGAAGAACTCCATGAAACATTGCTGAGCGCGCTTCGTATGGATTCCGCAGTCTTGTAGTAGTGGGTTCGAGCCCTACCCACTTTGATTCCAACGCCTTGCACCTTGAACCTATCATCTCGTATGTAAAGCGCTGTTTTGATTTTTCTGAGTGAGTAGTCTTGGTCATAGTAGGTTTCAAAGTCAACAGTGACTGGTTGTAGTTGCATTTAATCTGCCCATATGTAATGGATCTGGTAATCCTCTCCATCTAGTTGTTTTTCGTGGTTGAATTTGTAGTCAAACACGAAGCAAGATGCCACTGAGACACAGTTTAGATCTGTGTATTCTTTATTATTATACACAAGCCGCGCAGGTATTAAACCTGTTGCTTGCTCACCATCATCATCGTACTTTTCGCCGAATTTGACATCACCTAGTAGTCGCCAATCGGCTAGTATTTGTTGTCGTGTTTTCATTACGTATTACTTACGCAGGTAGTTAGAGCTAAGATGGCTAACCATAACGCGCACCAACCCACCATATCAACTAGGCGTTTCATGGTTCTGTTGAAGTCTTGCAGCTCTCTGACTACAGCTGCTTTGGCTTTTATTTCTTCGGGTGTCATGGTATATCTCCCTGCGAGACCCACTTGGTCTCGGGGTTTTTGGGCAAAAAAATAGGCGCTACCCGTGTGGGTAGCACCAAAGGCGGGGACTCAGTGGTAGCCCCAGGCAGTGTAGCAGCGGTCTTTTTCCTCATCTTCGGGTGACCGGTATACGGTGTCCGCGCCGTTTTCGGCGGGGTCGAAAGTGTCGAACTCGTGGTCGTTGAGCGCCATCATGAGTTCTGAGGCAACGGCCTCGTCTGTGGTTCGTATGACTTGGCCGGTAGGGCCGATGAATTCATAGATCATCGATTATCTCCAATGTACGATGGAAATGAAACTGCCCTCGACCGAAGCCGAGGGCAGGGAGTGCCTAGTCTTCCTCGTTTTCGGGGAATACCTGACGTTCGATCAATGAGAGCTCTTCATGAGCTTCGAGGATCAGTTTGACTTGTCCAGCTTCCTTTGCTCGGACGGCGTCGTAAAAGGCACCATACTGGTTGACGGTTGCGCCTGGATCGCCCAGAGCCCATACCATCGGTCGGATGAGATCCTTGATGGTGAGTATGTCGCCGGGGCTGACCTTTGCCATTTCCGAGGCGGGGCAGTCGATCATGCTGATGACTGCTTTTTCCATTTCGGCTTGGTTCAGCCAGTCAGTTTTGTAACTGACGAAGGTTTCGGCGATGACTTTCTTGACGCCGGGATCATCAGTTGCAGCTGTGAGTGCTGCTAAGGCCTGACTATCCGAACGGTTGGTGACTCCGTTGCAGAGGCGTTTGCAGGCGTTCATGATCGCTTCCTGCATGTAGGTGGGCGAGCTCGGGACGAACTCGTAGTCGAGGGCCAGCGAGATCAAGGCCAGTGCAACAGCACCGCCATCACGTTCATCGCGGTCGTATTTCGGAGCAGTCAGGATAGACGACTCGGAGGCTTTGGACATCCAGCCGTTTTCGGACTGGGGTAGTTCGCCTGCAGCATCGCGACGAGCGGCGAAGAAGGCTTCACCTTGGTCGTTGCGTGCTTTCCATGCTGCTGCGTTGATGCCAGCACGAAACAGCTGAAAGCTGAGGCTGCGCTTGGCGAGCGGCGAATCATGGAATACAGGGTGGATCAGGTCGCTGCCCAGCTGTGTGAAATGCACGTTGTTGGGCATGTGTGCGTTGGTGTTGACTTTGTCGTTCATGGGTATCTCCATTGTTGACGATTAATGATCAGCAGTCAGTCTACTGATTTCACGAGTTTAACCAGTGGCTGAGCCCCGCGAGGCCCGGCCACCGGTCGGTCGGTTTATTCTGCTTCTTCCATTATTAATTGGAGTTTATGATATGCAGCTACGAGTTTATCGACTGATATCAAAGTTGCCAGATTATCGACTTCGACGAAGATGTTACTCGGCATTAAGAGTTTTTTGCCATTACATCCGTGGTCGATGGTCGTGCCGTATGTTCCGATGGTGATTTCGGGGTACGTATCTTTGCTTAGTTGGTATGGGCCTGAATGTATTTTAGCCATGGTTAGAACTCCACGAATGCTTGGAAGGCGATACCAACGAGAAAATAGCTGGCACGCACTTTGAAGTGTTTGTGTAGCGGTAGCGATACGGTTGGCATTGCGTATGGCATTATGTCAAGGCTGTATCCGGATACAATTCCGTAAGCTAGACCGAAGTCCATGCCAGCAGCGTTGGTGAAGAAGCGGTCGTTCAGTCCGTAGATGGTCCAGCTTTCTTCGTCGACGCTGTTTTGGTATTGCATAACACCAAGCCAGTCGCCGTCATCAGTGATTCTGAGCTCTATGACACGCCCTTTGTGGGTTTCATTCCACGGTGTTCCATCGCTACGTTCTCTATCGAAGTGGTAGCTGGTCGGCATCACACCGATGCGCAGATGTTGGGCCTGGGCTTGGCTGAAGAAGCCTATTGTGCCAAGTATAAATAGTATGACTAGAGCCGTTACTCCGATGCCTTGAGCTACTCTGAGCCAGAAGAATGTATAGCGATTCATGATTTTACTCCTTAGTGCAGGTGAACGGTGGTGAACGGTGTTTCCTGCGGTGAAACATCAGTTGTGTCAGACTGTTGCATAAATACAACAGTCTGAGTAGGTATGTGATTAGTATGCTCCTAGCACCGCCAGCACGAACGTCGCACTGCGCACGAGGAACAACGCACCTAGCACGAGGCACACTGTAATGAGCACACGGTTGATAGTGATGAGTGGCTTAGTACTTGGTACTGAGTGCGTGATACCACGTAGCTCGTGCTGTGTGGGTTGTATGTTACGCCATTGCTTGATAGTCATAGTGTGTATCTCCTGTTGAGTTCATAGTAATGACCAGTGCGTCGCGCAGTGACGCTGTACTTCGTACTATGTACACAGCACGTTGTCAGGAATCTTTGGGGCCCCATATTGGCGTTGCACTTTGTACGTCGTGCTGTGTGACTTCGAACCGGTCGGGGAGTGCAAAGTTGGCGACGGGGGTATGTGGAATGGAGACGACCATAATGCTAATTTTCGCCGAAAAAATTTTTTTCAGAAATTGCTTGCTAAATTTATTTTTTCTGTGCGCATGCGGAGAGTAGTGTATACTCCCCGCATGCAGCACCGCGCACCTCGCACTTCGCACCACCCAAAACGCCCGTGGACAGCCTACTACCGCCTGTATCGCGCGAGGATGTTTCTGGGAGGTGCGAAGTACAAAGTGGCAGCCCCGCAGCCCATCAGGCAATAATGCGACTATGAAAGAGCTGGTAGTCAAAAAAGATTTAGAGAGCATGCTATCGGAACTTACCCCGATGCAGAAACTTTACACAGAGGCGCGGCTTCACGGTCTTTCGCCCCTTGATTCCGCTAAGGCGGCAGGATTTAAGCACCCATCGATACAATGCCACGCATACGAGAAGCATCCCCGGATTGCTCCGATAGTTTCTATGGCGAGTGCGAGGTCTATGGAGCGCTATCAGCTCTCACGAGATCATGTGATCGAGGGGTTCATGGATGCAGTAGCAGCTGCTGGTTCGAGCACAGAACTTACAGCCGCCTGGCGCGAAATTGGGAAGATGTTAGGGCATTACGCTCCGGAGCTCCACGAGCACAGAGTAAGTGTCGAGAATATGACACTGAACAAGCTGGAGACAATGTCGGACAGGGACTTGGCGGAGCTCGCCGAAATGGACGAATTTACATTACCCCGCGACCACGAGCTAGTCGCGAACTACAAGGTACTTGACGAGGAATGACGCTACAAGACATAGCGCTGGTCATTGGCATAACGCTGCCCATTATGGGTGGCGCTGGCACCGGTGCGAAGCTCTATGGGGACAGGTACATCTGGGTGGCCAGCGACACGTACAACCAGACAGAACTACGAAAACTGCAGCGCGAGAAGCGGCTGCTTGAGTTTGATAAGGAAAATGGTACAATCACGCCACGTGGCGAGTTGGAGCTGCGGGAACTCAAGGACCTGGAGAAGCAACTTTTACTACAGATGCAGTGAACATGCACATAACTATTGTACCGCCTTCGAACAAACCTGCAGTCGTCGAGGTCGAGGATATTGAATACTGGCACGTTGAGGAAGGGGCCCTCCGCGTCCTGCTGAAAAACGGCCACGAAAGGTATTACCCGCTGTCGAACATAGGGTACGTCGAAGTACATGATGACACCTAAGCAGTACCATGAAGAACACCAAGCACCAGTCCCGGATGGACCGCCACGCGTCCCGTCAACTTCGCGCTCGCGGCCTAAACCATATAAGATACGCACGCGGTGGACATTATTTGATAAACATGCCCCTTGGGTCACCTACAAAAGGTACTTCACTAAAGCAGCCCGCGACCGGGCTCTTGCACTTTTGCAGCGCAAAGAATCGTACCGGCGGACCATTGAGTACAAATGAGTGAACTCGTCTGTTCGGATTGTGGGTATACTACTGCGGATAAAAGTCGCTTTGGTTTTGCTACTGGCGTTTGCATTCCGTGCAAAGCAAAGCGTGATTCTTTGGCACTCAAGGAAAAAGCAAAGAAGCGCAAGGCTGAGAAAGATGATCGAGATGCACGAAAGGCAGTCCGCGTTCAGGAGGCCGCAGCCAAACGTGCACGCCGGGTGGCCAAGCGTAAAGCAGAGAAGCAAGCCGCCATCGATGCTGCAAAGGCTGAGCGTGCCGCCCAGCGCCAGGTCAAAGCGTCTAACCACCGAATTAATGTTGCTAAAAGAGAGCTGGCAATCCGCCACCTCTCTCGACATCATCTACTACCATTCGTGCTTAGAATGGAACCGGCGGACTATCTTCCGGGATGGGTGCATAAAGATATATGTCAACGTCTGGAGCAGTTTGAGCGGGATATCCTTGACAAAAAGTCTCCACGCCTTATGCTGCAGATGCCACCTCGCCACGGGAAATCTCAGCTCGCGTCTGTCAACTTTCCTGCTTGGTACCTCGGACGAAACCCTAAGCACGAAGTAATAAGTGCGACGTACGCGGGGTCTCTCGCCAAGGACTTTTCCAAGAAGGTAAGGGGGCTAATGCGCGAACCGAGGTATAAACATGTATTCCCGAAGTGCACTCTTAATAAGGACTCACAAAACATTGACGGATGGAACACCACTGTCGGCGGCAGCTATGTACCTGCGGGCGTTGATGGTGGCATCACTGGTAAGGGAGCCCATTGTCTCATCATCGACGACCCTGTCAAAAACGCTGAGGAAGCTGAGTCAGCCACACAACGCGCGAGCGTACAAGCGTGGTATAGCTCTACGGCGTATACACGGCTTGCTCCCGGCGGAGGAGTCCTCATCATTCAAACCCGCTGGCACGACGACGACCTGAGTGGCTGGCTTGAAAACAAAATGCACGCCGGGGACGGCGAAGAATGGGAGATCGTCCGGTACCCCGCTGTCGCACTTAAAGACGAGAAATACAGGAAGACGGGCGAGGCGCTCCATCCTGAGCGTTATGACATTGCCGCACTTGCCCGCATTGAACGTGCCGTTGGTCCGAGGGTATGGGATGCTCTCTACCAGCAGCATCCGGTTGCTGAGGACGGAACGTACTTCACTAAGGACATGATGCACTACTATACGGGCAGCCCACCGGCCCGTATGCATTACTATGCAGCTTGGGACTTTGCGATAGGAAAACTCGACCGTAACGACTATACTGTCGGTATCACGGTTGGCGTTGACATGGAAGACAACATTTGGGTTGTCGATTGCCGCAGAGGCCGATGGGACGCGTTCGAGATCGCAGAGGAAGTGGTCTCTATGCATAAAGAACACTCAGCTATGGTGACCGGCGTCGAGCGCGGCCAGCTGAGTATGGCTATTGGCCCATATCTTGACAAGCGCATTTCAGAAGAGCGCGCGTGGGATTTAGCGCTAAAGGATTTGCCGCCGGGGAAAAGAGATAAAGAGTCACGTGCCCGCGTAATACAGGGGCGCATGAGACAAGGCAGAGTGTTCTTTCCTAAGAACGCGCTCTGGATGACTGAAATGAAAGAGGAGCTGATGAAGTTTCCTCTGGGGCAACACGACGACATGGTCGACGCGCTTGCCTATATAGGATTGCTCTTACAAGACATGACGCCTCCACAGGAGTTGAAAGACCCAGACCCGTACGCTAAGGGTTGGAGGAAGCGCCTTAAGACACAACTGACTGTACCGCGTGGCGGGATCGCGCACGGTGGAGCCTGGATGAGACGATAATGAAAGTTAAAAGCGTAACAATTGAGACAGACAAAGGCGACGAGATCACTATGGGCCTTGACGAAGTTGAAGACTTCATGAAAGCTATGCGTAGGTTGAAGAAGTCGTGTGAACCAGAACGTCCCGCGCCCGAGCCCGAGCCTGACCCAAACATGAGCTTGCTTCTTGAAGCGCTTCGAAAGGAAGCCCAGCGCTCGATGCTGCTGGAAGACCAAGTGAAGCAGATGCCCCCTTACCCCCCAAACACAACCCCGTTTTGGAACGGCAGCGGCACGCACATACTTGACACTACTTATAGTCGGCCACCAGTAATTTCGAGCTCCGGGAAATGAGCCTGCAGCAACGCAGAGGCCGGTTTAAAATGCACGAGGACGTTGTGTTTAGCAACGACCCGATAGTCGACGCGTTTTTTCGCCAAGTGCGGATTTACAGCGCCGACAAAAAAGACGATGTTGTCTACTACAAAGGAGTGTCCATAGTCTTCGAAGAGATCTTGGACGATGAAGTAGAGCCGTCCTACGATTTATACGTGGAATCTGGCATGCTGTATGCCGAGCGTAACGACTTTCAGGAAACATAATGCCGGGTCAAGATTTGGGTGTTGCGGATAAAGCCGCAAAAGAAAACTGGAATTCATACCAACGGGCCAAGGATGCAGGCCACGATGTGTACGTCACCCAGGCAAAAAAGTGTGATCGATTCTACCAAGGCGGGGGCCAGCAGTGGGAAGCTGCTGACCGATCTTACCTTGAGTCCCTAGGAAAACCGGTCCTCGAAATCAACTTAATCCTCAGCACCGTGAACGCGCTGCTAGGCGAGCAGTCGTCTCAGCGCGTGGACATCGTGTACAAACCGAAGAAGAAGGCAGCCAATGAAACAGCAGAGGCCCTCACTGCAGTGGCGATGTCGATACAGGACGACAATCGGTTCGACTGGGTCGAAAGTCAAGTATTCGCCGACGGCGTCATTCAAGATCGCGGATTCTATGACATACGGATTGATTTCGAGAAGGATATCACGGGAGAAGTTCGTATCACCGCAGAAGATCCTATTAACATCATGCTCGATCCTGACGCGAAGGAGTACAACCCAGCGACGTGGAACGAAGTAATTAAAACCAAGTGGATGACGCTTGATGAAGTCGAGGAGCAGTATGGCCCGGATAAGCGCAAGAGAGTCGAATCGTTTGTTAATACCAGCAATACCTTCGGATCGGACTCGGTACTCCTTGAGGAAGAAACTTTTGGCCAGTCGCAACAGTGGTTCGGCGAATGGCAGCAACACGACGACTCGCGGGACATCCGCAAAGTCCGTATTATCGAAAGACAATACAAGCGCTTGGGCACTCAGCGCGTATGGATCGACAACGAAACGGGTGATATCTCAGAAATCCCCGAAATGGTCACAGATCTCCGTGCAGCCGAGATCGCTGAGGAACAAAATCTCAGTGTATCGACCCGACGGAAAAGACGAATTCGCTGGTGCGTCAGCTGCGATGGCGTTGCTATCCTTGACGAGTGGTCGATCTATCGTTCTTTTACAATCGTCCCGTACTTTCCGTACTGGAGACGGGGCAAGCCGTTCGGAGTGGTTCGAAATCTCCTGTCCCCGCAGGAACAGCTGAACAAGATCGAGAGCCAAGAGCTCCACATAGTTAACACTACCAGCAACAGCGGCTATACGCTAGAAGCTGGAACACTCGTCAACATGACGGAGGAAGATCTTGAAGCTAGAGGCGCAGAGACAGGGCTTGTACTCGTTCACGCGAGAGGGTCGAACCCGCCCCAGAAAATTAAGCCGAATCCGGTTCCGTCAGGAATTGATCGCATGTCTGCGAAATCGGCCGCCGCTATCCGCGAGATATCTGGCGTACGTGAAGAAATGCTCGGGGCTACCAACCCCGAAATAAGCGGTGTCGCTATGCGCGAAGGCCGCAAAGGCGGCTTGGTTCAGATGCAAGTACCGTTCGACAACTTGGCCCGTTCGCGCCACCTCGTCGCTCAAAAGATGTTGGAGCTGGTCCAGGACTTCTACACCGAGACTCGCGTGTTCAAAGTGGTTGACTATCACGACCCCGACATGAAAGAGAAGGAAGTAGGCATAAACGTCCCGATGGATGACGGCAGCTTTCTGAACGACATAACGCTGGGCGAATACAGCATTACCATCAGCACTGCCCCGGCTCGCGACTCGATGGAAGAGACACAGTTCGCCGAAGCCATATCGCTGCGCGAAGCAGGTGTGGCAATACCAGACGACATCGTCATTGAGAACAGCAGCCTCCAGCGCAAGCACGAAATTGCGAAACGCGTCCGAGAGATGCAGGGTATGGGCGAACTTACCGAAGAGCAGATTGCAATGCAGCAGCTCCAAGTCCAGATGTCCATCAGAAATGCGGAGTTGCAACTATCCGAACTTGAGGCTAGAATTGGCAAGCTGCACGCCGAAGCGGCCCTTGCGCAACAGAAAGCACACAGCGAAGGACGCACAGGCGAAGAGTTCCAGATGGAATACCAGCTTAAGATCGCCGAGCTTAAGGGGCAACTGGCCTCGAAAGCTGCGGACCTGCAGACTAGTTTGGAGTTGGCCGGTATACACACTAAGGCCAACCTGCAGCAAACCATGTTCCAATCCCTCACTAAACGTACTGAGGGCGAACTCGCAAACAGGACCGCGCTGCAAGTAGCCGGTTTGAACGCACGGGCTAAATCGCTGCCCGCCCCTAAAGCGAAAACCAAGTAACGAGGCCCACAAATGGCAAAGAAAGGTGCACTAGATGCAGCGCCCGAAGACGACAAGGAAGTTGTTGGCGAAGACACTATATTCGCAGGAGCGGATACATTCGAGCATGACGACGACGAAGACCTGTCCACCGCCGATCGTGGCGACGACCCCTCCCTTGATGGACGAATCGCCGTCGAAGAAGACGACGCCATGGAAGAAGAAGAAGTTGTCGTGGCGAAGGCAGCTGACGCTGAGCCTGAGGGTGAGGACGACGATCCCGCCGAACTTGATGCTGTCACGGCAGATGATGACGCCGAACCCGACGACACCGCCGTCTCAAACTATGTGTCCAAAGACAGGTTCAACGCCGTCAACGAGCGGATGAAGTTGGCCGAGCAGGCGCTGAAAGAAAAAGAAGCCGCCCTCGCCCAAGAAGCACCCGAACCTGAGCCCGCGTTTGACTTCGACGCGAAAGAAGTCGAGTACATGGAGCTGGTCACCGACGGCGAGTTTGACAAGGCGAAAGCAGTACGCAAAGAGATCCGCGCAGCAGAACGCGCTGAGCTCGAAGCCGACGTAGCCGCCAAAGCTGACAACACCACCGCCCGCGTTAACGAGCAGATTGCCTTTAACAACAAGATCCAGGAGCTAAACGAGGAATTCGATGCTTTCAATCCTAAAAACGAAGCGTACGACCAAGTGCTGGTCGACGAAGCTGTGGATCGCCGCGATTTGTTTGTTGCTCGCGGTATGTCCTTGGCGGACGCACTCGACCGCGCCGCCCGAGAAGTCGCAAAGCTTTACGACTTATCGAGCAATTTCGAAGCAGCCGCCGACGCGGAACTCGCCAGGATTCAAGCCGAAGAAAAGGGCAAGCCGCTGCCGAAAAAGAAAATCGACGTGAAGAAGAAGGTGGCCCTAGCGAAAGCGCAACCGCCCATTATGGACGAAGGCAGCCCGCAAGAAGAGTCGAAAACCGCCCTCACCATGACCGAAGCGGAGTTCGACGCCTTACCGGAAGCCACGAAAGCCCGCATGCGCGGCGACATTGTTTAGCCTGAAACGGGCTTATTTAAAACAGCCCCCTTCATGGGGGCTTTATACTTTGTACACTTCGTCAGCATTGGAAGGTTGACGGTAATAAATTCAATTCCCGCATAATGGCAGCGAAAGCCTCTTACTTTTTTTATAAACTAGGAGTATACGAAGAATGGCTACAACCAATTTTTCGCTGCTGACTGATGAGCAAAAGACCGTATGGTCCCGCGACATTTGGAAGGCGGCTCGTAACTACTCGTTCATGAACAACTTCACTGGTTCTGGCCCCAACGCCATGATCCAGCGTATCACGGAGTTGACCAAGACCGAGAAAGGTGACCGTGCGGTCATCACTCTCGTGGCCGATCTGGAATCAGACGGTATCGCGGGAGATAACCAACTGGAAGGCAACGAAGAGAGCATCAAGGCATACGACGAGGTCATCACCATTGACCAGCTGCGTAACGCCAACCGCTCGAAAGGTCGCATGTCTGACCAGCGCTCAATCGTGAAATTTCGCGAAAACTCTCGCGACGTACTGGCCTACTGGCTGGCCGACCGCTTGGACCAAATGGCTTTCCTGACCATGTCAGGCGTATCCTACGCGTTCAAGAACAACGGCGGTGCCGCACGTCCTGCAGGATCACAACTGCAGAACCTGGCCTTCGCAGCTTCCGTTACCGCGCCAAGCGCCAACCGCCACTACCAGTGGGACGAAGGTACCAAGACTTTGGTCGCCTCCGCTCCTGGTTCGCTGGTCGCTGGTGCAATCGGTACCGGCGACTACGCGTCGTACGCGATGCTGGTCGAAGCCAAAGCCATTGCCAAAGAAAGCTACATTCGTGGCATTCGCGGCCCAGGTGGCGACGAGATGTATCACGTGTTTATGACGCCGACCGGGATGGCCAAGCTCAAGCTTGACACTGACTTCCTGGCCAACGTACGTAACGCAGGCCCGCGCTCCAAGAGCAACGTCCTGTTCAGCGGATCTATCCCGACCATCGACGGTTTGGTGATCCACGAGTATCGTCACGTTTACCGTAACGATGCCGACTGGAACGTACCTGGACAACGCATCATCTTTGCGGGTGCACAAGCGCTGGGCATGGCTGACCTCGGCATGCCTTACTGGGACGAGATCGACAAGGACTACAAAAACCAACAAGGCATCGCCGTTGGCAAAATTTGCGGTCTTTTGAAGCCTCAATTCCCGTCACAAGTGTCTGCGACCACCGAGGACTTCGGTCTGATGGTCATCGACACGGCTATCTAAGGAGAACTGAAAATGGCTATTACACTCAAAAGCAATCGTCAGTACCCCCTGGTAGCAGTTGCCGACTTCGCCTTTGTCGGCTCGGCCCTTGTCTCTGGCATCGCACAGAACGCAGTTGAAGTACCGGCTGGCAGCACCATCACCGCTGTCGCCGTCGTCATCGACACTGTATTCGACAGCGTTACCTCTGACGTTATCGACGTAACCGGCGGCGGTACTACCGCTGCTGCCGTCAACGCTCAAGCGACGGGTTACACCGCAGGTACCGTCGACGGCTCTGTTAACGCAGCTACTACCTACGTTACCGTAGAGTGGACCGGCGTTGGCGGGTCTACTTCGGCGGGCGCAGGCCGACTGATCGTCGAGTACGTTATCGACGAGCGCGACAACGAAAACCAGGGCTAACGGCCCCTTGTAGTACAGGCCCCCATGCTGTAAAGTGTGGGGGCCTATTTCTTTTAACCGGAGTACCTTAAATGGCAAAGTACGTATCAATCATTGAACGGCGAGTCGCCACCACTAAGGGAACTACGCTCCTCTTCAAGCCGATGGAACCTCTCGAAGTACCCGAGATCATCGTGCCCGAGGTGCTTGCGGCAGGGATTGTCCGCGAAGACTTGTTCAAAGCCGCGATGAGCGGTCAACTCAAAGCAAACGACGAAGCCCTCGTGGCCGCGTCGCTCAGAGCGCAGGCTGTCGAGGGCGGTATAACCGCTGACGAAGAGCCCGTAATTAGCGAAGAAGATGCCTTCGACACTATTGCTGCTGAGCTCGCCCTGCATAAACAGGAAGAGCAAGAAAAAGACGAAGCTGTTCGTCTGGCAGAACTGGAGGCCGCAGCCGACGCCGAAGCAGAGGCTTCGCGCGAAGCACGTGGCACTTCGAAGGAAGAGGACGCCGCTTTCCTGGAGTCGGAAAAAAGCCCCGTATTCGATCAGGCAGTATTTGAAGCAGGCGTGCGGGAACTCATCGCGAAAAACGACCCCGCAACACTTACACCCAAGGGAGCACCGAAGGCGAAAGTATTGTCTGATCTCGTAGGCTTCGAGGTTCACGCAATACAAATCACGAACTTCCTTAAAAACCTGGAATAGTAAATGCAAGGCAGCGTAGTTATCGATAGAGCGCAAAGGATTCTCAACGACACCACCGCTGTTCGATGGCCCGCTGCCGATCTTCTGGACTGGCTTAACGAGGGGCAAAAGGCGGCAGTTCGCATTGCCCCCGAAGCCTACACGGTTACCGCGAACGTACAGCTGGCTACTGGTGCCCGACAGAACTTGGTTACCATAGCCGCTGCAGCAGCTGTTGAGGTGCCGCTTCGCCTCATTGAAATTACCCGCAACGTCACCGACGCCACCGGTTTCCCCGCTTTGCGGGCGATCCGCATGGTAAACCGCAGGGCACTCGACCAAGCGAATCCGGACTGGCCGACTGACGCTACCAACGCACTCGTCGAGAACTACATGTTCGATTCGCGCAACCCAAAAGAATTCTTTGTTTATCCGCCGCAACCCGCAGCGGGCCAAGGCTTCGTGGAGGTTATATATTCGGCGGAGCCGACTGACCTCACGGCCGATACCGACCCGATTGCTCTGGACGATGCGTTCGCCCCCGCGCTTGTAGACTATATCGTGCATCGCGCCCTTAGCACTGACGCTGAGTACGGCTCTAACCCGGCCCGAGTCGCGCAGCACTTTAACCAGTTTATGGGCGCTATGACGCAAAAGACGCAGACAGACCTAACCGTCGAGCCCGTACCTGCAACGACCTCGGTTGAATAATGCCTAATACCACTGGATTTTACTACCCGCGACTGCGCCTCCAAGCGCCAGGTGCCCCCGAGCAAATTCTCGGCGACTCAGTACTTCGCGCGATGGCCACTATAGCTCGCGACACCGGCGCGTTCCGCAAGGACATTGTGCCCATCAGTTTCGTAAGTGGTACTGCGGCCTACCCGTACGTACTGGACGGTTTTCGATTCCTTGACTTCAGCGAAGTATGGTTTATCGAAGACTCGACGAACCCCTCGCGTAGTGACGCCGACAAGACGCCCATCGAGCGCATTTCGCACACCCAGATGCATACGCTGCTGCTGGATGATGCCACAGGCCAGCGCCCCGAAGCATGGGCGCACACCCTCGGCGTCCCCGGCTCAATTTCGTTCTATCCGTTCAACCTTAACCCGAGCCTGCCTAACGCTGTGATCCACGCTACAGCGGAAGTTGTCCCAACGCGGCTGGCCGCGCAGGCATATTACATCGACCCCGATACCGCGCACTGGGGGGCCGACGCGTTTTTTGATATCAACGAAGAGCTCATACAAACTCTCGCGCTCGCATACGTACTGGATTACCCTAACAAACCGTGGTCGAATCGCACGTACTCGATGGAGCTCAAACGAGCGGCCAGTAACGGTATTGCCGAGCTAAGGTCACTTGCAGACGACGGCATGCGCGCAGGTTTGCCAAGGGCCGTGAAATATGGCGGATATTAGGCTTAACGGCTTTCGGGGCAAACGACCGTATGTAGTTTCCGAGCATTTGCTTGGCATTAGCGACGCCTCCGATTGTACCGACACCATCTTCGAGTCCGGGCTCGTGCGCGGCGTAAAAGACGACGTGCTGACGGTCGCGGCTGACGCGGGTTTGGCTAGTAGCAAAACCCTGTACCAGTACTTCAACGGCGCGTGGTATTCGTTCAACAACGACACCGATATCGTTACAGCTACGAAGTCCGCGTCTGACGAAGTCATTATGTACACCGATGGCATTAGCGAACCGCGCTTTACGAACTCCGCGCTAATAGGGGCGGGCACAGGAATAAGCGCCTTTCGCACCCTAGGAATTACTGCGCCCACAGTTGCGCCCACAGCTGCAGCTACCGGAACTATAGACCCAGACCCCATATACGACACACGCTCGTACGTATACACGTGGCTCGACAGTGTGTCCGGGGCCGAGTCTGGCCCTAGCCCCGCGTCGAACATCATCACTGTAGACACTGTTGGCCAAACCGTCAACGTAACCTCGTCGGTTACAGCACCGGTGGACGGGACATACAACATTACGCATAAGCGTATTTACCGCACGGTTACTGGCACGGCTACCACAGCGTTTCAGTTTGTGGCGGAGATCCCCATTGCGACCAGCTTATACAACGACGCCATTGATTCTCTGGCGCTCGGAGAAGTATTGCTTACTACGGACTTTGACCGCCCGCCTACGACCATGACCGGTATCACCGCGCACCCCGCAGGCTTCTTTGTCGGCTTCGACGGGAATACGCTGTGCT
>Ga0224512_10000180_pt1 | contig 68198 bp, 70 predicted proteins | sample SF_May12_sed_USG_4_FD_169103 | JGI IMG/M metagenome (GOLD analysis project Ga0224512, IMG submission 169103) | Sediment microbial communities from San Francisco Bay, California, United States - SF_May12_sed_USGS_13 | ecosystem: Environmental > Aquatic > Marine > Sediment | place: USA...
CCACTTTGAGTTGGAATCCATGATAATGCTGGGCTGAATGATTGACCACTAGATAGTGAACCTGTAATCCATGCTAATGCGACTGTAACACCGTTACCATCCTGAATCTGTACCAAGTATGCAAATGATTGCTCTCTATCCTGACCATTTGCTAAGTCAGCACTGATTTGCACCTGTTGATCAACTGAAACAGTATCTAAACTGTTACCGAATGCATCAACTGTTCTCAAGTTAGCAGCTGGTGCTCTCTCGAGAGGTGGTACAACAGTACCGATTAGTGAAGTGGCAGTAATATCAAGTTCATCTGCAGTTGTGTATGGATCAGGTAGTGTATTGTCCTCGTATTCTGCGGTGACAGTGTCACCTTCTGCGACTCTGAGTCTGTGACCAGAAGATTCATCAGTAACTGTAAAGAATACAGTTCCCTCGTAAATTCCAGTTGCCTCATTAGTCTCAGTTACAGTAAGGTCAATACCTCCGGCATCGGAGTCAGACCACACATCGACATCGAAGTTGTCGACTGCTTCTGGATCTAAGTTCATGTCTGGGTCAATAACTCTTACAACACCTGTTCCGCTTGCTGGATAGCTTGCTTCAAGCCACTGAACTTCACCAATGTTCCATCTGATAAGTGATGAACCTACTACAGTTTCATCCTCTGAGAATTCAAAGGAGACAGTGAGTCCGTCATCATCATCAGCTGGCAATAGTCCATCAGTTGGACCAACACCGGATGCTGCTCTAGAGACTACATCATTACCGTTTGTACCAGTTGTACTGTCACCATCGGCATCATGTGTAAATCCAGTAAGGATAACCTCACCGGTAAAGATGCCAGTGTCAGTACCAGTTTCGACTAACTTGTAGTTGTCAATATCAGAACCTCTGGTTGAAACCTTAATTGGATCCAAGTCAGTGTTACCGATTTCATCAACTAAGTTACTGTCAAAGTTGTGGTCTGGTGCGACAATAGTAATGTAGACTTTATCAGTCCAAGTGTAAACTTTTTGGTCAAGCTCTACAGTTGCTCCGAAGTTAGAAGTGAATAGTGTCAAGTTGATATCTTCATCTTCATCACCTACAAAGTCAGATCCGGATGGACCCCAGTCAGTATACTCGAGGACAATTTCTTCCCCTCTTTCTAACCTGTCATTTGCTAAGACTTCAGGAATCTCAATGATAATCTGGAAGATACCAGTGCTATCACCTGTTTCTCTAAAGTTTAGTGGTTCTGGGTCAAATGCTGCTCCTTCTCCGTCAGCGTCACCCATGGTGACGGTTGCGGCGTCAGAGTCCCATTCAATCAAGTCCAAGTCCCATGTCTCAGCCTGATCGTTGTCCAGATCTAGGTCTGGTTCAATGAGGGTCAAGATCATGTCAGATCCGATAATATAAACTGATTTGTCAGATTGCAATACACCGTTTCTTAGGTCAAAGGTAGCAGAATCAGTAACAGTGTTAACATCACCTGATGCATCTGCTGGATCAGTGTATTCTACTTGGAGAATATCTCCTTGTAAGATACAGTAGTTCTCGCCAGATGGTGAGGCAGCGCTAAATCTGGTTGATTCGCCTTGTCTAAGTGCTACTCTGCTATCAAAGTCCGTAGTTGTTGGACATTGGCTATCAGATGGACCGTCAGTATATTGAATTGTAAGGTCAGTTTCGAAGATACCTGCGTCTGGTGCAATCTCATCCATTGGTCCAAACTGTGTAACAGTTGGGATATCAGTGAATGTTGCATCTGCAGTTGCAGCACCCTGTGTAATGGTTACTGTACCGCTAACAAAGTTAGCACCACTTGGTAGTGGTGGAGTAATTGTTAGTTCTGCTGCTGAATCAATTGAATCAGTATCATCGGTAAATGTTGCAGTTGCAGTACGTACACCTTGTGTAATGGTAACTGTACCAGTGGTAAAGCCTGAACCAGCATTAGTAATGAGTAGTTCATTTGCTTCAACATTGGTGTCACCATTAACGTCAGTAAATGTTGCAGTTGCAGTAGATGCACCCTGTGTAATGGTTACTACACCACTGCCAAATCCACTATCTGAATTAGTAATTACTAATTCAGATGCAGCAATTGCACCAGTACCAAGATTGGTAAAGGTTGCAGCTGCGGGAACTACAGCAGGAGTTACACCAGGTTGAGTAATAGTTACTGCACCATCGGTAAATCCTGAACCACCACTGAATTCACTTAATTCAGATCGTGAATCAATCATGCCGTTGCCGACAAGATTTGTTCCAACATTGATTATTCCATCAATGGTGTTTGGTCCACCGGCATATCCTAGAATCACAATTTCAGATCCTCTAATTATAGAGATCTTTACTGGACCTACGGGTAAGTCGGCTCTGTTTTGTGCAATGTTATCTTCACCACTTGCAGATACATCAAAGTCTTGATCGTTAACTCGTACGTGAACAATCAGATCACCGTTTGGCAGGAAGCTGCCAGGTACGGTAAGATCGTTGTTAATACCAGTTGCATGTATTGGGAATATGGACCTATTATCAGGAGCAGTTACTCCGGTTAAAGTTCCAAAGTTGCCAGGTACACCAAATGGTACTGGATAGACTGTTCTGTCAAGACTTACTGAACCGGTGCTTGCGCGAATTCCTGCGCTGTCACCTACTTCAATGGTCTCACCAGATGCGTCTCTAAAGTCAACATAGTTGACCTCAATGTCGAGACCGGTTGCAGTTTCAGGAGTTTGAGATCCTGCTCTACACCATTTGGCTGGAATTTGGAAGTCACCTACAAACGTACCAGAATCTTTGCTTGTCTCTATCAGGCTAAAGCCTGTAGCGGCAAGTCCGGTATCAATGCCATCTGCAATTAATAGTGCAGTACATACATCTTCGTTTGTGGCAGTCCAAAGTTGATCATCAAAGGTGACATCTAGTACTCTACCTAGTCTGTCTCCATCACTCAATTCAAATGGATTGGCATCACTGCCTACCACATCATTAAGTGCATTGATGGAACTACCAGATACAGTAGTATAGATATCAATAAGATCAGAGTCTACGTTAAGATCCAAGTCTTCAAGTGTAATGTTAACTGTGTCAGCAGTCTTGTAGGTATCTATGTCAAATGAGACAACACCTGAATGAGCTGGTGCTTCTTCCTGATCGGCTACCTGTGTTTGTACACCGTCTGCGCCAAAGTCAAAGTAATTAACTCTTGGTGATTCTTCATCATCCAAGTCTTCAATTACGATGAAATTTGGATCATCAGCAATGGTGGACAAATTTTCGTATATGGAACTATCAAGAATGTTAAGCTGATTAATCATGGTATATTCCAATGTGCCTGCAAAGATGCCGGTATTATCACCAGTCTCTTCAAGCTCCATTCTGATTATCTGGCTTGCAATTCTCTCATTGTCCTCTAAGCCGTCATTTAAGAAACCAAATCCAAAGACATCAGCTACTACTGGTAGTTGTGTACCAGTTAAAATAGTCTGTCCTGCTGGACCATCCAAGTTAAAGCTAGCAGTAAATGCGGTAGCTGGGCCTAATCCACCAAATACACTTGCACCAGCTGTAGTATCATCAATCAGAAGCAATCCCTGTAGGGGTTGATTCGTAAATGATACGGCTGTTGGTGGGAATGTAATGTCTACGGTGGATAAGCCATCAATGTTACCTTCATTTGCCAATGATCTAACATCATAGTTGAATAGTGCAAAGCCATGGAAGTTTGCCTTGTTTACTGGTGCTGCATCATAGAAGTTTTTCATTGTTCCAATGGTCAAAACAAGATCATCACCATCATCAATACCAATTACATCGGTACTTGATGCTGGTGTAAGTATTGCTCTGTCACTGAATCTTTGAACACTTTCTACAATGAGATCACCAGAAGTAGCACCTGTTAATGTAACAGCTAGTGTACCTGCATTAGATGCTACACGCATTGTTGCAGGAATACCAGTTTTTAGTGCTGGAAGCAATCTAACATTTGGATCATTCAAGTCTAAGTCTTCATCTACTCTGCTGTTCTTGTTGGCATCACCATCAACAACTTGAATTGGAATCTCTTCACCAGAGTTCCATTCATCGTCATTTGGCATAATGTCAACACTACCAAAGCTTAATCCCACAAGAATTGTAACTGGGGTCTCATTATAATCGATAGATGCGGAGGTTCCCCTCTTTGCATTGCTAACAATTTTAATGTTGGATGTATCGGATTCATCATATGAGCCAAATACACCGCTGTTTGGACCCTGTTCTGTAATCGTAACTGGAACTGTAGATATGAAATTCAAGCCTTCAGTTTGGAATGATGTTGGGTTTTGTGGGCTAGTTAGAGGGTCTGTTGAGACACTCTGAACACCTGTTACAAATCCTGTAGGACCATTGGCATCGCCACTAATCCTAGAGTCATCATTATCCTGAAGTGTAATTACGTATCCTTTTTTCTGAAGATCGGCATTAGTTAAGAGACGACAATTGTCTTCACACATCAGATTACCGAGTTTTAGGGTTAAATCAGCATCAGTATTTGTTGCTGAATCACCAGCTGGACCACCGTTCTCATCAAATACTTGATAAGCAGTGATTGAAGAAGATTTTGAACCTGTACCAGTGGTACCAAATGTCCAAGAGTCTTCATCAGTTGGGTCAATGTTTAACCATAAATCAGTGATTGTTGCGTGAACTTGTGAACCTGGTGTATATACAGCCCTATCTAAACTTGCACCGGCAAATTGATCAACAGTGTCAAAAGTAAGTGTTGTTGTTTGAACACCACCACCTTTGCTATACTGTATGACAACGTTACCTGTTGGGTTTAGAGAATAGAGTTGTATGAAAGGCCATAGATTTGCATCTATGCCAATTTGTCCTGCTGGAATGTTTATTCCTAAATTGCCTGGATTGGCTTGTTTTGCTTCTCTAAGAACATTTTGGTGATCAGTAGTAGTACCTGGTCCAACTGGTCCAGTACAAGATGCTGAGATGGTTCCACCTATTGGTGCACCAACAGCGCCTGCTTGTACTGCGCCTCCTATTGCTTGATCAATTGCAACACCAACAGTATCGCTGAAATCAGCGTTTTGTCCGGTTCCTGCACTATCAAGTATTACCAAGTCTTTGCTACAGAAGTAACCAAAGTCTAAACCTTCACCAGGTAGACCAGCATTATCTGATGCTGTTTTATCAGCAATTAATGCCATGTTTTTGTCTGCAAAGTAACCATACCAGTTACCGTCAGTGGCTTGAACCATTCTTAGTTCTTTGCCGTTTACAGTAACATCGGGTTCACCTTCACCTTCGTTAGTATCATTCAGATCTGAGTCAATTACGACGACCTCAATTACTTGAGGTCCTGACATGTAGTTATCAAACTGTGAGTTTTCTGCGGAAACAAATAGGTTAGCGTTGGCTGCATGTGCTGCTGGCATCATAGATGGAGCAGCGATAACCATACCGCCTGCTAACATAATTGTCATTAATGTAAGACTAGTTATTTTACGTCCTATTTCGTTATTCATGTTATTGGTTTTTTTCTTTAAAGTTTGTATTTAAGCCTAATGGACGATTTATCCACAAATCTGTCCAAACATGTTAATTTTTCAGGCTCAGGACAGTCTTTTTGGAATTTTTAGATCGGAAATTGTAATTTTTGCAATCTAGGGCATTTTTTGAGTCCATTTGATTAACAATCTAAAAGTGCAATTATTTTAAAAATTTTACGATCTTTGGATATTAATAGAAACCAAGATAAATAGAGGACAGGAAAAAACTGTTGAAAATTCTAGTTACAGGCGGTGCCGGATTTATTGGTGGATATTTGGTTGATTTTTTTCTAAACAAACACAAAGTCATCATTTATGATAACTTATCAACTAGTTCTCAAAGTGTTGTAGATGCATTAATCAAGAAAGGGGCGCTATTTATCAAAGGGGATATTTTAGACCAAGATACTCTGTCTAAATCCTCCGAAGGATTTGATGTGATGATTCATTTGGCTGCAAAGTCAGATGTTACAGAATCTGTATCACATCCAAGAATAGTAAAAAACATCAATGTCAATGGGACAATTAATGTGCTTAATAGTTGTATTAAAAATAAAATAAAAAAAATAGTTTTTGCATCATCTGCTGCAGTGTATGGAGATTCTAGTACTGCAGTTACTGAAAAGTCAGAGACAAAACCATTATCGCCATATGGCACAAGCAAGATGCTAGCTGAAAACAAAATAAGAGAAATGTCAAAAAATAACTTTGACTATACCATCTTAAGAATATTTAATGTGTATGGAAAAAGACAAAATAAACAGTATGCAGGTGTCATCTCTAATTTTATCGAAAACATCTCAAAAAATATTCCACTTTTAATTTATGGAGACGGTTCACAAACAAGAGACTTTGTATCAATTAATGATGTAGTAAATGCGTTTGATGCTGCAGTGAAAACAAATTCGTCTGGAACATACAACATTGCAAGTGGAAAATCAATTTCAGTCAAGGAATTGGCAGAAATATTTCGGCATACATCTGCGGGCAAAATACAAATGACATACAAACCTGCAAAAAAACAAGACATACAATACAGCATAGCAGATATCTCACTAGCACAAAAAGAATTGAAATTTAATCCAAAAGTAAATCTAAAAGAAGGATTATCAGATTTAGTTTCTGTCTCGAATTAAGTTTGCCATTGAAAATAACAGAATGGAAGTTACTACAAGAATTGCACCTAACAAAAATGACATAATTGAAGCTAACAGAGAGCCGTAGAATATTTTCTGAGCATTAAGATAAGCGTCTAGAAATATTCCGCCCATTATAATCCCTGCAATAAGTAACACAATCCCAGGGATTCCATAGAATTGAAGTGGATGTTTAATTGAGACATACTTGATGGTATTGACTAAAACAGATACACCATGGGATACGGAATGTTGTTCTGAAGTATCACCCTCATATGATACTATTATTGGGACTTCGGCTACTGAAAGTCCCTTGTTTGATATTTTGAGTAAAATTTCAGTTGATACTGACATTCCTTGTTCAGTTGGATGTATTGCATCTATGGCATCTTTTGAATATGCTCTAAATCCAGACTGAGAATCAGTTACTTTGAAGTTTGTTCCATAGTTTGAGGCAGACGTAATAATTTTAATTCCAGTTTTTCTATATCCCGGAGCACTTGTTTTGTCATCCAGAAATCTAGAGCCAATCACAACATCAACATTATGAGTAGTGATAGCGTTGATTAATAGTGGGATTTGGTCTGGATTGTGTTGTCCATCTCCGTCTAGAGTAACCATTATCTGAGCATTTTCTTTTCTTGCCTGTTCAAATAGAGTAGAAATGGCAGCACCATATCCCTCATTATTCTGAGAAATCACTATGGCTCCAGCTTCTTTGGCTAATTTTGCAGTATTATCAGTAGAGCCATCATCACATACTATGACCTTATCTACATGGGGTAATGTTTTCTTTACAACATCTTGTATGGTTGATTCTTCATTATATGCTGGAATGCATGCTAGATTCAATGTTACAATTTTTGTTTGATTTCCTTTATCTAAAGTATTTCCATATTAGATTTGAATATTAGATCTCTCGCCCAGTAAGAATTTGTTTTCCTCAGTCTTGCTATCCAAAATTTCAGAACCATGGGCAATAATACTGCATGAAAAATTAGTTTCGGTGTTAATTGTACAGTCATTCATGATTATAGAATTTTTAACAGTACAATTTTTCAAAATACAATTTTTTCCAATACTAACATATGGTCCAATTTTAACTGCCGGACCTATTTTGCAATTTTCTCCAATAATTGCAGGACCCACAATTAAAGAGGCCGTTGATATTTCAGTGTTCTTTCCAATCACTACATTATCTTTAATTGTTGAGTCAGTATCTATAAGAAATTGATTTTCAGTTCCAATAGAATCAAGAACTAGTTTATTTGCATGTATAATATCTTCAGGCGTTCCAGTGTCTTTCCACCAACCGGTCACCAGATCATATTCAATTTTATTTTTTTTATCCAGTAAAAGCTGTAACGCATCAGTTATTTCTAATTCATCTCGCCAAGATGGTTTTAATTGATCTATAATATCAAAAAATTTTGGAGTTAAAAAGTAAATTCCAATCACAGCTAGATCAGATACTGAAGTTTTGGGCTTTTCTATAATTTTTTTTATCTTTCCTGGAGTTTTATCCAACTCTGCAATCCCAAATCTTTGAGGATTATCAACTTTGCATAATAAAATTAGGGCATCAGTTTTAGATATTTCAAACTTTTTTACATAATCAACTAGGTTTTTTCTCAATACATTATCTCCAAGATACACAACAAATTTGTCATTACCTACAAAATCCTTGCAAAGGCTTATTGCATGCGAAATCCCTTTGGGTTGATCTTGATAGATATAGGTAATATCAACACCAAATTTTTCACCATCTCCATAATACTCTTTTACTTTGTCTGGATGAACATCGCCAATTATTATCCCAATATCTGTAATTCCTGCATTCTTTAGATCTTCTAGTGCATATTGAGACATTGGCTTATTTGCAATTGGAAGTAGTTGCTTTGGTCCTGTATGAGTCAGTGGCCTCAGTCTTGTTCCATGACCACCATGAAGTATAATTCCTTTCAATTCTTATTGAATCAGATTTTCCAGTATAAAATTAATCATTTGTTTAAGATTTCTTCTACTAGTAAATTGAGGCTATGCTGTATTGTTTGTGGTTTTTCATTTAGAATCTCAGCTGCTTTTGATACATCAAGCGAAGAGTCTTTTGGTCTTTGTGCATTCCAGTTCATCTGGCTAATTTGAACAGGCTTTAGTAATTCTTTATCAAGATGCAGTTTTTCTGACACCAGTATTGCTAGTTCGTATCTGGATATTCTACTAGCCCCAGCTGTATGAATTATTTCTGAAATCTTTCTTTTCGCAATTTCTATGAGCATTTTTGAAAGATTGGGAACATATGTCGGAGATGTAAATTGATCAATTAGTACCGGTATCTCTTTTTTTGCTTCTAAATTTTCTTTTATCCAAATTGGGAAACTTTTTTTATTTGAATGAGTTCCAAATGGTGTACTGGTTCTTGCAATACACCAATTCGAAGCCAATTTATTTAATACTTTTTCTGCTTTTAATTTTGATTTACCATAATACCCAAGGGGGTTTGTAGAATCATCTTCACTATATTTGCCTTTTTTTCCATCAAAAACATAATCAGTTGAAACATAAACAAAGAAAGTATCTAATTTTGCAGCTTGCTTTGCCAAAATTTCTGTAGATTTTACATTTATAAGATGAGCAAGTTCTTGTTGGGTCTCACATAGATCAACATTGGTCATAGCTGCTAGATGGATTATTGAATCAGGTTTAATTTCTTGAATGGTTTTAATTATTTTGTCTTGATTGGTTAGATCAAGTTGTAATGGATTTCCACAAATTGGTTTGTTGTTATGATAACAGGAATAAACCTCATGATTTTCTAATGTAAGATCTTTTATTACTTGGGAACCAATTAATCCTGCAGATCCTGTAACAAGAAATTTCATTCCCAGTCTAATGTCCAGGGTTGAGGATGTAAAGTATTTTCATCAACTAATGGTTCCCACCATTGTTGATTTTCAAGATACCAGTTGACAGTTTCTTCTAATGCATCATCAAATTGACATCTTGGTTTCCAGCCAATCTCTTTTTGAATCTTTGAAGAATCAATGGAGTATCTTTTATCATGTCCGGGTCTATCTTTAACATATTCTATCAAATCATAGGACTTTCCAAGGATGTCTAGTATTTTTTCAACTATGGTTTTGTTGGTAATTTCATTGTAGGCAGTAATATTGTAAACTTGACCAGATTTTCCTTTTGATATTAGTGATTCAATTGCTTGCACATGATCATATACATGAATCCAGCTTCGAACCTGCTGTCCATTGCCATATAATGGGACTTTGAGGTTTTTTATTGAACGAATTATAGTTTTAGGCATTAGTTTTTCTGGAAATTGATATGGCCCAAAGTTGTTAGTGCATCTTGTTGTGATACATTTTATTCCATATGTTATGTAATATGATGCAACCAAGTGATCAGCTGCTGCTTTGGTAGCAGCATAAGGATTACTTGGATTTATTTGAGAATCTTCATCAAATGATGACTTGCCTTCAGCATCACCATAAATTTCATCAGTTGATACATGGATGAACATCTTATCATGTTTTCGTATGGCTTCAAGTATAGAGTATGTACCAAGTATGTTTGTTTCAATGAATGGTTTTGGATTTGCTATACTTCTATCAACATGAGATTCAGCTGCAAAATTTACAACAACATCGGCTTCTTTTACGAGACTGTTAATTTTTTCTTCATTTCTAATGTCATCTTTGATAAATTGGTAATTTTTATTTTCTAAATTCTTTAGATTTTCAAGGTTTGAACCAATTGTCAGGAAATCAAGATTTGTTATTTTTGAATTGTTGTGATTTTGGAAAAAATTTCTAATGAAGGCGCTGCCAATAAAGCCTGCCCCACCACAAACCAGAAAATTCATAATTATTTATGAGGTATTGCATTCCAGTCAAAAGGTTTTCCTGTTTTGGGATCAATTATAGTGGAATCATTCCATGGTCTTCTCTCTTCATCAGGGTTTTTGTAATCATAAAGTCGTGTAGTCAAATAGACTACCAATGCAGATTCAAATCCAACAGATTTGAATCCATGGTAGTAAAATCCAGGAATTCTAACGCATTGAATTTTTTCTTCACTTGAAATAATCTGATCTAACTGTCCATGTGTTGATGAATTCTCAGTATCATCATATGCACAGATTTTTGTTGCACCTCTTATGGTGATAAAATAGTCTACTTGTCCTTTCTTGTGTCGATGCCATGCGCGTATCATGCCAGGATAACTATAAGATACATTTACCTGTAGAATTTTATCATCAGGTTCAACCAAGTTTGACCAGTCTTCTCTAAAGACTTCTGTGAAGGAGCCTCGCTCGTCAGGAAATCTTGTCAGTTCTTTTATTTTAACGCCTGGCAACATAAAATATTTTACAGATGTGGAAATATATCTGAAACGATTTTTCTTTCAGTAAGACAGGTTTTAATTAGTAGGAAAAATTGTAAATTCTTTTTATGATGATGGTTTGATTGAAATTGGGTTAATGAGAAATTTTAATTTTTAGTGCATTAAGAAACTAAATTTGTAGAGAATCTTATTTAGAGTTTTTAAGAGTTATAGCTCTGGAATTTGTTATTTTATTAATCTGTGTAAAACTTGCTAAAACCTAAAATAGATTTATCAGATGATAAAAATAGGTCACTTTGTATCCAATTCCTCTTGTCAATTTGAGAAAATACAAATCAATGCTTTTGTATTTTGCCTTGATTAATATCAAAATACGGTTTAAAGGAACAAAATTAGGTGTTGCGTGGACTGCCATAGAGCCAACTTTAACATTTGTCTTACTTTTTGTTGTTTTTACTACAATCAGAGACCAACCTAAAGAGAATTTTGGAGTATATCTTCTTACGGGAGTCATAATTTATCATGTGTTTACACGCGGTACGCTTGGAGGATTAACAAGTCTTCGTAGTAATTATAGCATTCTTGAATCGATAAACATTCAGAAAGAGTTTTTTCCAGTAGTTGCAACATTAGCTACTTGTATTTTATTGATTGTTCAGTTAGCTATATTTTTTGGATTAATGCCATTTTTTCAATTTATTCCAACATGGACCATTATTCTATTACCGATAGTTATTGGCCTATTGATGTTACTGATATTAGGATTTTCTTATATTCTTTCTATAATTCATGTGTATGTAAGAGACATTCAACCATTATGGGGAATAACTGTTCATGCATTATTCTTTATAACGCCGATAATTTGGTATGTCGATGACATAAAAGGAAATGATTTAGGAAATGTATTGATGAGCCTTCATGCGGTAAATCCAATAGGTCAGATAGTTGAATTAGCTCACAATATAGTGGTATTCAATACTATTCCTCCTCTTTCTGATTGGCTTTACACGGTCACATTTTGTTTTGCTATTTTCTTATTTGGATATTATGTATTTCATAAATTTGATTCCAAAATAGTTGAGGTCTTGTAGATGAACCAGTATGCAATAAAATTAGAAAATATTAACAAATCATTTGATATTGAAAAATCCAAGAATAAATCAGAGTTTGCAAGATTGTTCTCTAACAAGACGAAATTATCCGTACTAGACAATATTTCTTTGAAAATAAAAAAAGGCGAATTTATTGGCATTATTGGTAGAAATGGAAGCGGTAAGACAACATTACTCAGAGTTATGTCAGGAATATACACTCCAGATTCAGGAAGAATTCATATAGATGGGGTAGTCGCTCCACTTTTGCACATAGGAACTGGTTTCCACAAGGAATTAAACGCTAAAGAAAATATCATTATGTCTGGATTGCTTTTAGGTATGAAAAAGTCAGAAATTGAACAGAAGGTTTCTGATGTTATTAGATATGCCGAACTTGAAAAATATTCTCAAATGCCTCTGAAACATTATTCGACAGGAATGAGAGCACGACTAGCATTTTCTCTAGTATTACAAATTGATCCTGATATTTTGCTTGTTGATGAGATTCTGTCAGTAGGAGATAAAAAATTTCGTGATAAGAGCTTTAAAGCTTTTCTTTCGTTTAAGAAAAAAAATAAAACTGTTGTATTGGTAACTCATAATTTAGGTAATCAGTTTTTGAAAATGGTAGATCGTGCAGTATTGATGGATAATGGAAAGATTGTTTTAATTGGAAATCCTGATGAGGTTGTAAGAAAATATACAGAATATCAAGATAACAAAAATTAGATAAACAATAATTATTCAAAAAAAATGAGAAAGTTCAGTATGAATTCCCTTCCAGATTTTATAATTATTGGAGCTCAAAGATGTGGAACCACATCTTTGTATAATTATCTAATAGAACATCCAAAAATAAAACCTGCTTCTCAGAAAGAACTACACTTTTTTGATATTAATTTTTCAAAAGGAATAGAGTGGTATAAATCACAATTTGAGGATAATTATATTACTACAGAAGCTAGTCCATACTACTTATTTCATCCACATTGCCCACAAAGAATTTTTGATATACTTCCTTATGTTAAAATAATTATCTTATTTCGAAATCCCATCGATAGAGCATATTCTCATTATTGGCACGAAATCAGGCTAGGTGCGGAAACTCTTTCTTTTGAAAAAGCCATAGAAGAAGAGCCATCCAGATTAAAAGGAGAAGTGGATAAAATAATGAATGATGAAAAATACTATAGTTATAATCATCAACACTTTTCATATTTAAGCCGTGGAAAATATTTTGAACAAGTTAAAAATTGGTATAATTTTTTTAAGAAAAGTCAAATTTTGATTTTAAATAGTGAAGAATTCTATTCAAATCCTCAAAAAACTATGAATCTTGTATATGATTTCTTAGACATACCAAAATCAAATTCAAAAAAGTTTAAAGTGTTTAATGAGGGGCACAATCCAATAATGAAGAAAGATACTCGAAAATATCTTTCAGACTATTTTAGAGAATACAATGAACAACTATATGATTACATAGAAAGAAAATTTGTTTGGAAGTAAAAAGAAAATATAGTATGTGACAAATCTAAACCATAGTATTTTAACATAAATGTCAATCAAGTGTATATTTATCAATGTTAATTAAAAAGACGTTATGGCGATTACTGGTTGTGCAAATGTCAGTATATTGATGCAAAAGGATGATTTATAAAAAGATAGTTTATTTTTGTCATAATTAATTGTATTTAATTATAATTTTCACATAGATAGAAAAAATTAGTTTGTAATATGATTTTAAAATTTAAAATGGTTTTTTGGTGATCTCCTTCTCAGTTTCGACATTATAATTCCAATCAAGATTTGGATTATAAAATGGATCACCATTTTTTAGAAACTGCCATTTTTGAATAAAAGTCCGATGATTCTCAACTGCAAAAAACGAATCAGATATTTCCTTAGTTTTAGTTGAACCATCGTGAAGAAGTTTAGTATATGGGGTATATACTACATCATATCCTTTTTCCCTAACTTTCAAACACAAATCTGAATCTCCATAATACAAATCAAAATCTGGATCATAACCAGACACCTCATCAAAAATATTTTTCTTTATCAAAAGGCATGCGCCTGTTACTGCAGAACAATCTCTCAACAAATTTGACAATCCATGGTAGCTTTTTCCATTAGAAGAAATTCTTTGAAATGGATGAAATCCTGCTCCAGTTGGAAGAAAGACCATTCCTGCATGCTGGATTGTGTTATCAGAAAAAAGTAATTTTGGCCCTACTACACCAATATTTGACTGAATACCGATACTAACTAGTTCATGTAACCAAGTAGGATCTATTGCTGCAACGTCATCATTCATGAAAAGTAAAAAATCACCATTGGTCTTTTGTACTGCAAGATTATTCATTTTTGAGAAATTGAAGTTTTCATTAAATTCAAGAACTTCGTATGGAAGATTATTCAAGTAGTCAAGAGTTTCTTTGTTTTTGCTGTTATTATCAATAATTATTAATTCCCAGTTTTTATAATTGGTTTTTTCTTTCAAGCTTTTAATACATCTTTTCAGAACCCTTATGTTATCTTTAGTAGGTATGATTATGGAAACTTTTGGTTCTTTGTCTAATTGATATTTTATTCTAAAGTTACGGTTATTTGTTTTTACCAAAGTTCCTTTGATCATTCTTCGTTGAATAGCATTTTTTAGATATTCCATATTTTCTTGAAGCTCTGATTTGTAGTCATCGTTTGATTTGATACTAATTAAAGGAATTGGAATGTGAGAAATTTTTTTTGTTAGTTCTGTTGCTTTTAAAAGAATGTCATAGTGATTAATTATTTTTTTGTCAAATTGTATTTTGGATAATAGATCGTTACGAATAACAAAAAACTTTGAAAAATAATCATGGTTTAAAAAAAGATTTGGACTCCAATCTGGTTTAAAGAAAGGATTTGTTCTCTTGTCATCTATCATTTGATCCTCATCAGAATAGATTATTTCACTTTCTTTCTTTTCATTAAGATATTTTGCAATCCATAACAATGTATCAGGATAAAGAATGGCATCATTTTCAATAAAAACAGAATATTCAATATTAAAATTCGGATTGTTTGATATTTCATCAAAATCTTTGATTTTTTGGATATTTGGTTTTGTAAAAATATGTGATTTGTTATTATCTTTCAAGTCAAACAGAATAATTTTCCAGTTTTTGTATAATTGTTTTTGAAGACAACTGATTAAATTATCAAAGTTTGTTTTATTGTTTTCATGAACTATTATATTAAAAGATGGTGTAAAGTTGAATTTATTTATGAGATTTCCTGCTAGTTCTTCATTGTTTGAAAATAAATCATTATTTGATAACCACAATTTGTATTGATCAGATTTTTTAATATTTTTTATATATGATACAGCAAAGGATTCTTGAATTTGGATTACAAGTTGTTCTAATTGTGAAAACACGATATTAAGAAATTCATTAAAGCCACGTTCTTTGATTATGTTCAATGAAAATTGGACTAGTTTTTGAATTATTTTCTTTTTACTCTTGATAATTTTTATTTTAGACATTTTTATTTACTGTTATTTTCTAGCCAGCCTTTGTATGGAATAAGAAAGTCTTTGACTCTAGGATCTTGCAGTCCTGATTCAAGACACCAGTTTATTATTTTAGAATAGTCAAATTTTAGGAGATCATTTGTAGTTTTAGCTTTCAAATCAGGATTAATTTCGCATATTGTGGTAATAGTTCGATATGCACAAATATCCAACTCTTTTTCAAAATCAGAGTAAATATTGTCAGTAACTTCACAGTAAAGATCATATAATTTTGCAGCGGTTTTTTTCCAAGAATAATTTAATGATAATTGATGGGCCTTTTTCGCCAGATAATTTCTAAGGTTTTCATCTTTACCCAAAAGTATCATTTTTTCGGCAATTCGATCTACGTTATATGGATCTACTAGGATTCCACTTTCTTGAACTACCAGTGGTGGACTAAACACATTTGATGTAATTGAGGGAGTGCCACATGACATTGCTTCAAGCAATGGTAACCCAAAACCCTCATGCTTAGATGGCAAAATTATTGCATCTGCTGTACCTAAGAGATCAACTAAGTTCTGCTCTGAGACAAATCCTAAAACTATAACTCCTGGAATATGTTTTGCCATGTCGTAAATAATAGGATCATTTTTGCCAACTATGATTAAGTTATGTTTTAAACCAGTATATTTTGCTTTTTCATATGCTTTTAAAATATTGATAAGATTTTTTCTACTCCAATTAGACTCACTTACATGAATGAAGAATGGAAAGTCTTTTAGAAATAAAGATGAAAGAATGCTTTTTCTGATTTTGTACTTATCTTTTGGCGGTTTGAAAATATCATGATCAACGCCGTGTGGTATAATATGGAATTTTTCCTCTGGTATTTCAAAGAATTTCATCATATCTTGTTTTTCAGATTCTGTAACTACATGAATTGCCTTAAGTTGTTTTCCATATTTTTTCCATTTTTTAATTTCTTCCAAGATAATGGGTTCAGAATGTTTCCAGTCTTGTTCATTTTTGAATACTTCTTGTCCTAAAATAACTTCATCAATACCAGATGGGCTTAGCAGCAAATTTTTGCTTTGTAAGACATTCAATTTTGGGAATCTATAACCACCCATATTAGGTATATGTATGAGTGAATAGTGCTGGTTAACATCACCTATACCAATAGAGTTAACTTTAATGCCAGCAATAACAAATGATTTTTTTTCTATACTAATCAAGCCTAGCTCTCTAAACATATTTTTTGTTAGATTAACAAGACTGGTTGCATTCATATGCCAATCAAGAGTCATTCCTACACGCATGAAGAAAAAAGAGTTTCTGGCTATTAATCTGTTAAGTAATTATTTACTCATATGAAATTAAGCTAATCAAGATTTTAATTTTTATGAGATTTGAGTTGTGTCTATTTGTGATATTCTTCTTGAAAGGTCAGATATGTCTTTAGTTAATTCTATAATTTCCTTTTGTTTTTCAATAATTGCAGCATTAAGTTGATCAATTTCCTTTTGTTTTTGAGAATTCAAAGACCTAAAATATTCTTCATTTCTCTGAAAATTTCTTGAATAATTTTCTATTATTTTTTCAAGACTTTTTCCTTCTACTAGATTTGGAAATTGTATTTGAGAATTTATCATAGAACGTTCTTGTAGTTTTTTATACAAGTCAGTAGTTTTTGAATCAATTTTATAGGAAGCATCATAAGTTTGGTTACTACGAAGTAAGTCTTCAGTAAACCACTGATTTAGATCAATTGACTCGGATAGATGTAAATTCTTAAATGATAATTTTAATTCTGATAATATTTTTTCTTTTGGCCAGTCAAAGTTAAGTAATATTCCATCATATTTTTTGAACAGTTCAAGTAATTGTGTATTATATCTATACCATAAACTGATTGATTTTTCATATGAAAAATTATTACGATTTTTTAAAGATTCAGCCACTTTTAGTGGATGTCTGAATATACCAACTATGAATAATTTATTTGGTAGGTATGTACGCCAAGATTCCATACAAAAAATAATTCTAGGATCTTTGAATCCTGCGGTTATTAATGAATTCAATTGTAGTTTATTTACTACTTTTTGAATTTGGTTTCCAATATTTTCACTTACGTCTAATTTTTCTGGGATGTTGTGCCAAGTTCCATCTGATTCCAAAAGTGTTTGTTCTGTCAATTCAAGTAATTCTCTATTTTCCCAATGTCCTCGTAAATTTTCATTTGTATGCCGCCACTCATCTGAAATCAGGTCTTTGTATTCACCCAGATAGACTCCAGCTAAATTAAATGCTCTTGCAATAAATGACGTTCCACTTCTATGCATACCAGTAATCAAAAAGAAAACTTGCTCGTGAGTATTGCAATTATTTTGATTTTGATCATACATCTTGAATAGTTTTTAGAGGAAACTAGGAAAATTAAATATTTTGTGTAGACAGTTTTGGATAATTTCTAATTTTATATCATATTAGACAATACACTTTAAAATAGTGTTTGAATCACAAAAAGACAGCATAATACATGCTTAGAATTTTAGAATAGAAGTTTTAAAATAAATAATCTAAAATGAAAGAGACAAGGTGCAAAAAATCAATAAACTAGAAATGTTAGATGAAGAAGATCTTGTATATTTTCTACATATTCCAAAAACTGCTGGGACTTCTCTTGTCAATATTCTTGAAAACCAATTTAATTATAATTGTATCTATCGTGAAACAATATATCCAGAACTATTCAAAAACTTTCCAAGCAATCTATCAGATTATAAATTAATTAGAGGACATTTTGGATATTGGATTACTAAACTACTAACAAAGAAACCAATAATTTTAACAATGTTGAGAAATCCAAGAGAGCAGATAATTTCCTTGTTTAATCACCAATTACGTGCATTTAAAAAAGGTGATAAATACAGCTTGATAAAAAAAAATCATAAAAACATTACAGATGTTTTAAAAGATCCAAAGTTAATTCTCAATTTTAGAAACCATCATATCAGACACCTAACATTAGACATTGATGTTCCCAGAAGGACTAATTCCCTCAGAGAAGATAATCATGAAGTTATGAAAACACTACGTCCTAAACTGAATTCAAATTCTCAAGGTGAACTTTTGGAAATAGCAAAAGATAGATTGAAAAATCTTACTTTTTTTGGTCTTACAGAAAAATTTGAAGAAACTCTTCAGCTTCTATACTATACTTTTGCTTGGTATCCTGTGCGCACAGTACCAAAATTGAACATTAACCCTAACAAATCAGAAGAAAATCTTTCATCAGAAACAGAAGATTTGATTCAGAAATACACAAAAGAAGATCAAGAATTGTATGAATTTGCAGAACCAATTTTTGAATCAAGATATTCAGAGATGATTAAAGCCCTAAAAGATCAATATTACGAACCTAAACATGATGAAATCGATTTTAATGATGCCATTTACGAAATGTTAGAAAAATATTATTTAGAAAAAAAAAGAGAAAAAACAAAGTATTCAAAAAACATATCATATTCGTTTGAAAAACAAATGATAGGTTTAGGTTGGCACTCTAGAGAACAAATCAATGAGAATGTTTGCAGGTGGAGTGGACCTGAAACAAAATCTGAAATTTATTTTCCGTTAAGTAATGAGGTAGATCTAAAGATAAAGATAACAATTCTTAATCAAATCGCATCAGATGTGCTAAAAAGCCTAGAACTTTATGTAAATAATCACAATATTGAGTTAAAACTAAAATCTCAAAAAAGAATGTGGGTAGGAGGAAAAACATGTTTAGAAGCTACCATATCAAAATCATTTATTTCTCAAGGAAAATTTACGTGTCTCACTTTTAGAGTAAATAGAACCAAAAGTCCACTAATTAGCAATATTTTACTAAGGGATACTAGAAAAATCGGATTGCTGTTCTCAAAAATTGAAATGTTTCCCTTATGAATTTGAATTTTGTCTATATTCATAATTTAATTCTTAATTTTAAGAAATTGGATTTCTTATCACGTTTTTTTTCTGTAAATCAGTTGTACCAAATATTCTATGAGAATTTATCCATTTTTGTTTGTGTATGAGATATCTATGATTACTAAAAATCCAGATTATGCCCTTTAAAATTGATCTAAGACTAGGTTTAGATAAAGGAGTTTTTTCATAAGTCAACATATTAGTTGTGCCTTTAAATTTATAATCAAACATAACTTTCAACATTGTTATTCCTTCTAATACAAAAAATAAGAAAATGTTTTTTATCGCAAATTTTGGTTCAAAATTTGTTACCTTCATAGCTAAAAGATTTTTAAATCCGTGAAAAGACAACTCGGTTCCCATTTTCTTTATAGTTTGACCTCCTATATGATAAACAATAGAATTAGGAATTACTACAACTTTATATCCAAATATCCATGCTCTCCATCCCAAATCAACATCTTCAAAAGATACAAAGAATTTTTCATCAAATCCCTTTAATTTGTCAAAAATTTCTTTTCTGATCATCATAGCGGCACCTCTTGCACTTAAAATTTCACGAATATCATTTATTTTTTCTTTAGAACTATAACCACGACCAATGAGATCAATAAAATCACCACTTGAATCTACATCGCCATTAGGTTTTAGCAACATGCTTTGACTAATAGCAATTTTAGGATCTTTTTTTAAAACATTAACCATTTCAGAGATAAAATCTGGATGAACTTTGGTATCATTATTAAGAAATAATAAAAAATCACCTTTTGCATTTTTTGCACCGACATTATTTGGATAAGCAAATCCATAATTCTTCTCAAGTTTAATTATAATTGTTGAAGGATATCTATTTTTTATAAATTCTATACTGTTATCTGTAGAGTTATTATCAATTAAAATAATTTCAAAATTTGAATATGTAATTTTTTGTAATGTATGAAAACAATCTTCTAGAAATTTTTTTCCATTGTAATTAACTATAATAATTGACACAAAGGGAGTATTTTTATTCATAACTATTTTACTGAGTAGAAGTAAAAATTGTTTTATGAGTCTTTATCTATTACTTCGAATATGATTTACATAAAAAACTAGCAATTTATCCGTTATTTCACTAGGTAAAAGATTTTTTGTTAGTTTTAAACCAAATTCTAGTGTTTTTTTTGAAAAGGGTTTATTTTTTTTGTATACGGATAAATGTTGTAAATATTGTCCTTGATCAGTATCTTCAAGTTTAGACATGACATTATTTCGAATTTTAGGAAGATAAGAAAGTGTTTTTACAATATTTTTATGAGATGATTGAAGAGAATGAATTCTATATTGTACAAGAGATTTCGAAATGAGGTAAAATTTTGTATTATATAACATACCAGCTCGAAGAAAAAAATCATAGTCAATGGCAATTGGATCTTCTAAATTTTGAATTAAACATCCTTTCTTAAACAAAGATGTAGGAATTAATGTTGTGTTAACATTAATTTGTTGACCATCAAGTAGTCGTACATTGTATTCAAATGTGTTTAGTTCATTATAGTTTGATTCAAAAAAATCTCTAATTTTTTTACCAATATCATCAATTAATTCCCAATTAGAGTAAACAATGGTGTTTTCAGGTAATTTCTTTGCTTCATTAACAAGAATTTCAATTGCATCACTGTAAAGAACATCATCAGGAGAGAACCATTTGAACCATTTTCCATTCATATTTTTTATTCCAACATTTAGCGCATCAGCTAATCCTTTGTTTTCTTGATGAATAACAGTTATCTTATCAGAATATTTTTGCAATATTTTTAAAGAATTATCAGTTGAGCCATCATCAATTGCAATAATCTCAAGATTTTGATATGTTTGATGTAATACAGAATTGATTGAATCTTTTAAAAAAATTTCAGAATTATAAACTGGCATTATAACAGAGACTTTATCATTTGATAAATGCAATACAAATAATTCAGAAGTTTTGTTGAATTATATTTTTGCTATTATAACCACCTTACTAGATATGTTTTTTTATAAAATCTATTGAATTAGTAGGGGAAGGATCTGTTTTTAATAATATAGCCCTATAAATTGATGAATAATCCAGAAGGTAAATTAAATTTAAGAGTTTTGTAAGAATATTTCCATTTGAAGACATTATTTCGTGATATTCAATATTATTCGTTTTAAAATATTTCTTAAGAATTAACCACCTCTCTTTAGTTTTGATATAATCATCTTGTCCTTGAAGTAAAATTGGTTGTATATTGGTAGATTTTTCCCAAGAAACTATTCCATTGTGACAAGCCTCAATAACATCTTCTACCATTGCATGGGTTTTAGCATTTTCTTGGAGTGAATTCTTAAATCGAATTGCAGCTGCTTGCAATCCCCAAGGATAATAAATTAAAGGAATTCCAGAAATCCAATTTGCTAAATTCAATGAAGGATTTGTTTCTGTGAGATGATTAGACGAGATTTGTTTTGCAGTTTCTTCTAATTGATTGAGGGACTCTACAATATCTTGCTTTTTAATTGGAATTACTGAATTAAGAACTTTCAGAATTGAATAGACATAACTTACAAATGATGCTCTGGGAGAATGAATGATTGGGATCTTTCTAAATTGAATTTTATTTTTTAAACAAAAAGATTCCATTTTACCACCAGAGGAAAACGCAATTTTTTTACAGTTTAATTTCTGTATAGATTCCAAAATAGTTAGAGTTTCTACAGTGTTACCAGAAACACTTGTTGTTACAACAAGTGTGTTGGAATCAATAGTTTTTGGGAGTAGATATCCTTTTACAACACTTACATGAACATCTGTCTTTGAAAGTATTGCAGAAAATAAATCACCTATAGCCCCAGAACCGCCCATTCCAGAAAAAACAATATGGTTTATGTTCTCAAAATCAATAGTTTCTGTATCAGATTCATAAGATTCCTTGGCAAGTTGTGGCCATTTGTCATAGACTTGACATATTTTATTAGAATCAAATTTTTTTATTTCCCAATTCTCCATTTACTAAATTTTAATTTTTACCATATATGATTGAACTAATTTATTGACAGTAAATTTTTTACTAGTCTTCAAGTATATTATTAATTGTGAAATTGAATATATGATCTATTCCACAGCGGATTTAAAGAAGTAAATGTTAAATCCATATGGAATTGGTAAAAAAAAGCAAAAATAAACGTGAGAGAGTAATTAAGGATGAAGATATTAACGAAAATCAAATTAGAAATTTACCAAAAGAATACATCAGTTGGATAGCGTTTATTTTTTCAATATCAGTTGTTTTAATTAGTTTTGTTCCTGTTATTTTTCCCGGAATTCTTGCTTTAGGCACAATTAAAATTCCAGGAATACAACCACTAATTCCAAATCCTTTTGAATTTGGTACATGGTCAGGAGGAGTAATTTTGATAAATATAGTCATATTTTTTCTTGTAGGCTTATACTTTAAACAAAAATTACCTCAATCAATATTATCTGTATTCAGAAGATTTTTTTTATTTGAAATATCCAAGAAGGTTGCATTAATTACATTACTAGCATTATTGATAATATACACAGCTGCAAGTGCAGGAGAATTAGCATATGAGGAAGAACTAGAAGACTACAAAGGAGTTAAAAATCGTCTTGAGTCTTGGTCTCCAGAACAAGTTATAACATCATTTGAGCCACATGTAAAGTATTTTTTCCTAACATCATCAATGGTAATTTTTGGGAATTATAAAGTAATACCATTACTTGCAAGCATTGCATTATTGATTACAACTTATTTTATTACAAAGAGAATTGCTCAGAAAAGATTTGCAGGAATCATAGCAGTGATAATTCTAATGCAAAGTAATGTGTTTCTGAAATATGATACATCTGTTTCTTACACAAATTTTTGGGTTTTATTTTATTTGGTGTCATTATATACAGTTTACAAGTTTTGGCCTCTATCGCCTGTATCTTATCTTCTTTCAATTCCCTCAAAAGCACTTACCATATTATTTTTACCAATGTCAATATACTTTATTCTTAGAAGCAACATATCCAAAAAACAAAAGGCAATAACTGCTGGAATTACTAGCATAATAATAGTAATTGGTGGAATAGCAATCGGAACAGATTCCCCGATTCAGGAGACACAAGAAGTATTTGAGCCTAATGAATTTTGGATGGGTTTTACATCTTTTTCATATCAACTTAGATTTGATGGACTTGTAATACTTTTTATGATTCCATTAATTGTTGGATTATTCCTGATATCAAAAAGTGGAATAAGAAATGGTGAATCAATTATGGTGTTAATTGCAGGAATACTATTGATAGCCCCAATATTGACGGGATTTACTAATCAAACAAATCAACCATATAGATTCGTGCCACTAGTAGTGTTTTTTGCAATAGGTGTTGGAGCATTGTTATCTAAGAAGCAGGTCGGATAAAAGTCCACACTGACTCTAAAGTATCACCTGAAATTACAGTATATCCATCGTGAGCAAACCTTGCAAGAAGCACTGGTTTTCCATCTACATTATCAAATAAGTTGGTACTTGCCACCAATTTTTCAGAACTAAATAATTGAGTTTGTACTCTTCTTATTATTTGGAATTGTTTATCATTAATTGTTGCTATAGGATCATTGTCACCAGATGCCTCAAAATTCAAGAACGAATTAAGTGCAGATTGATTTAGATTAGTAAATTTTGAGGATTCAAGATATGCCACTAGTTGACCATCAGAATTTTTAACACTGGTTTGTACAAAAATAAAAATGTCATCACCAATTTCAGTTTGAAATGAACTAAAAGAATTATCTATTAATGGTATTAATACAAGAAGGATAATTCCTAAGATTACAAATTTGTTCACAAAATAATTATCAGGTCGAGTATGATATTTAATTTGCTGTTTTTTTGATTGTCTTTTTTCCAAGCAAATAATTATATAACAAAATAGCTTCAGACTCATCTTTTGGTCCAACAACTACTGCAGAACCTTTTTTCATGAAACTGACTGAGATTTCATTTGTTCGAAGAGATAATCCCAATTCACCTTGATTTTCAACTAGAAATCCTTGTTCTTTTGCAGTATTAGTTACGCTATCAACATCAAGATCAAAAGTACTAGTTGGGGTAATAGAAAAAGTTCTCTTCCCTCTATTCCTACCACATAGTTCCTCTAGAATTAATTCTTCTTTTACTATTTCTTTGGTTTTACCCGTACCACAAACAGGGCATTCTTCTGCTCTAAATGTACGGGTGTTAGTAAAGTCTAAATTTTCAATATCGATATGTAGGATTTTCTCGGACAAGCTTGGTTTTTTACCTAGAATCACTTTTACAGCTTCTGCCACTTCAATACCTCCAACTATAGATAAAATGGAAGGATGTACACCTTCAATACTACAGGTAGGCATAGAATCCTCATCTAATTCAGGGAACATACAGTGATAACATGCACTGATTCTTGGAAGTATTGTAAATATCTGTCCAGAAACTCCTACTGCAGCACCTGTAACAAATGGTATTCCAAACTTCACACATGCCTTGTTTAATGCATATCTTGCATTAACACTATCAAGTGCATCAATTATAACATCACATCCTTCAACAACTTCAAGTGCAGTATAATCATTGACAGAGACTGCCAATGCTTCTATATTACAATCAGGATTTAGTTTTTTTAGTTTTTTTGCAGCTACTTCTACTTTGACTTGTCCTACATCATCTTCATCAAACAGAGTTTGTCTATGCAGATTAGATAATTCAATTATATCTCTGTCAACAATTCTTAAAACACCAACTCCCATCGCAGCTAGTCTTGACGTTATTGGATTTCCAAGTCCACCAACTCCAACAACACAAACTTTGGCATTCTTTAGCTTTAGTTGCCCATTATATCCAATCTCTTCAAGCATTACCTGCCTTGAGAATCTATCAAGTTCTTTTGAAGATAATTCTTCTGAACCGCCAGCAACTGCAGGTAAGAGATAGACATCATCACCATCTTTCAGAGTAGTTTGCATGCCGCCAGAAAACTTTGCATTCTTTCCATTGATGTAGATGTTAATCAACGAACGTGGAGTTCCGTTGCTTTCCAATACTCGTCTCTTAAAATCATCACCCATCATTTCAGAAATTTTTACAAATGCATCTTGTATAGAGTTGGCTGAAACTTCTATTTTCTTCTCACCTCCCCCCTGATTAAGTATTGAGGGAATGGTAAATGTGATATTTGCCATTTTAATTTACTACCGCCGAAATTTCTGCTATGTCTGCTTTCATTACTTTGGGCTTTTCCAAAACTTCCATGATGGATTCGGTAGCCTTTAGGCCATTGCCTGTAACATAGCATACCACCTTATCGTTTTTGTCAATCTTTCCTTGTTCAACCATCTTTTGCAAGACAGATATAGATACGCCTCCTGCAGGTTCAGTAAAGATCCCTTCAGTATGAGCCAAAAGTAATATTGCATCTAAAATTTCTTTGTTGTTACATTCTTCTGCAAATCCACTGTATTGTGCTAATCGTTTTAACACATACCTTCCATCCCCAGGATCACCTATTGCCAAGCTCTTAGCAACAGTATCAGGATTTTCAACTGGGATTACCTCTTTGGAGTTTTTCTTAAATGCATCAACGATCGGTGCACATCCATGTGGTTGTGCTGCAATAATGTGCATATTAGAAACATTATCAAGCAATGAAACTGTTCCTAATTCTTCAAATCCTTTACAAATTGCATTAAGCATGGCGCCACTTCCTACTGGAACTATCACTTGATCAGGTACCTGCCAATCAAGTTGTTCTGCAACTTCAAACGCAAATGTCTTGGAGCCTTCTACATAGTGAGAGCGCATGTTGATGTTCACTATTCCCATTCCCTTGCTATCACCAATTTGTGCAGCAATTCTATTTGCATCATCATATGTTCCATCTACTGCGATGTAGTTTGCACCATAAGACAATGCCTGTGCAATTTTTGCCATCTCAATATCACTTGGTGCAAATACATGACATGGCAATCCAGCTTTTGCTGCATGTGCTGCAGTTGCAGATGCTAAATTACCAGTAGAAGCACATCCAACAGATGATAATCCAAATTCCTTGGCCTTGGATATTGCAACTCCGGCAGGTCTATCTTTGAATGAGAATGTTGGATTTACAGAATCATTTTTGATGTAAAGATTGTTTAGTCCTAACTTTTTCCCAAGGTTATCGGCCTTGATGAGAGGAGTCATTCCTGCGCCAATACTGACAATATTTGATCTGTTCTCTATTGGCAACAATTCAAAATATCTCCAATAGGTGTGCTCACGGTTAGAAAATGTATCCTTTGTAATTTTAGGAAAATTATATTTTACATCAAGGGGTCCAAAACACTCATCACAGACATACTTGAAGGCAGTATCATAGTCTTTTTTACATTCTCTGCATTGGAGTGATGTCCTAGTCAAGATCAATTTTTCCTTTAATAACATAGATAAAAAATCCTAATATCAATATAAGTAATACTTAATTTCAGTCGATAAAAATATAGTGTAATTTTTTTGGTGAATTTATAAAAAATGGGTATAGATTATTCAAAATTGATAAAAATTTAAGAGAAATAGATTTTATTGAAACTTCTTAGTTATGAGGAAGGTTTTTAGATATTTTAGAAAAAACCCTATCAATGAAAAATACTGGAAAAATAAGCATTTCAATAGGTATTGTGGCATTAATAATAGCAATAGTGATAATGATTCCAAATGAAAAATCAGATTCGATGGAAGTTGAGGATGTCTTGGACAAGGAATTAATACCAAGTGAAGACAACACCTTAGAAGTTCAGGAAAAATTAGATGAGATTGAAAAAATAAATTTAGAAAATGAATATTCGCCTAAACCAAGAGAGTGGATTACTTCAGGGCCTTTTCAAATTGATCGTAGTAAATATGTATTAGGAGAGAAAATTTTTCTGAGAATTGGTGGATTAAGCTATGATGAAAAAGGACAGGCTGTATTTCTTAGACCATTAAACAGCACACATTATTCTGTATACAATACGATTCCATTTGATGGTTCAACAAAATCCGCTTTCAATTATTATGTAGAACCACAGCTTGCCAAAACTAGAGGTTATTGTACAGTAGATGATCTTATTGGAGATTGGCGAGTTGTTTTTAGGGGAACAAACTACACAAATCTAGAATTTAAAATTACGGAAGATATTCTTCCTGGAGAAGAAGAAAGTTATCAACCAGTATGTTGATTTATTTTTCTAAATTATTGTGAAAGCAAACTTTTTCACCTAAATGACATGCAGGTCCAGATGGCTCAACAAGATAAATTATTGCATCAAAGTCGCAATCAACTAATATTTCTTTAATTTTTTGAGTATTGCCTGATTCTTCTCCTTTCATCCAAAGTTTATTTCTTGAACGACTCCAAAACCAAGAGTTACCAGTTTTTTTTGCAAGCTCAAGAGATTCCTTATTGGTATAAGCCAAAGTCAAAACATCTTTAGTATTTGCATCTTGAACAATTACTGGAACTAGACCTCCACTTTTCTCAAAATCGATATCATCAATTGATTTTTGCATATTTTTAAATTTAAAATAGGTTTTATAACCTTACAGGAATTTCTTTTTCTTTTAGGTATGTTTTGACCCCTTCTACCCCATGCGTATCATAGTGAAAAATTGAAGCTGCTAAAGCTGCATCAACGTTTGATTCTGTAAAGACATTAACCATATCATCAGGTTTTCCACAACCACCAGATGCAATTACAGGAATAGATACAGACTCAACGATTGATTTTGTAAGTAAAATATCATAACCATCTTTTGTGCCATCTCTATCAATACTAGTTAGTAAAATTTCTCCAGCACCTAAACGATCTGCTTTTTTTGCCCATCGTATTACATCAATTCCAGTTTCTTTTTTTCCACCAAAAATGAATACTTCAAACCAAAAAGACTTCCCATTTTCTGAAAAAACAGTTACACCATCTCTTAGATCATAATTTCTTTTAGCATCAATTGCAACTACTATACATTGACGACCAAACAATTTCATTAGTTCAGTAATAATTCGGGGATTTTTTATTGCTCCTGTATTGATACCAACCTTATCAGCGCCATTAAGTAAAATGTTTCTTGCATCATCCAATGATTTTACGCCACCGCCAACAGTAAATGGAATATCAATTACGGATGCAACATTTCTAACTAAATCTTTGATTGTCTCTCTTTGTTCATCTGATGCAGTAATATCTAAAAATACTAATTCATCAGCACCCTCATCACTATATTTTGCAGCTAGTTCAACAGGATCACCTGCATCGGTTATGGATTCAAAATTGAGTCCTTTTACTACTCTGCCATTTTTTACATCAAGACAAGGAATGATTCGTTTTGTTAATGTCATGATATTTTCTTTGCTTCCTCTATTGTGATCTTATTTTCATAAAGAGCCTTTCCCAATATTACTCCATATGGGTTTTTTTCTTTAACATCTTTAATATCATTAACATTTGATATCCCACCACTTGCAATCACGTTTGTGTTCTCTAGATTACAAGCCTGTTCTAAAAATTCCAAGTCAGGACCTTCCAAAGTTCCATCACGACTTACATTTGTTAGTAAAAATTCTGTAAAACCCATTTCAAGGAATTCCTTGATAGAATCAATTAATTTTATTCCAGTTTTATCTTGCCATCCATGTATTACAATTTCACCATCTTTATGATCTACAGAAATTACAATTTTTTCAGCACCTAAAGATAAGAGTAATTTTTTTAGTAATTTTTGGTCTTTAAATGCCAAAGTTCCAATTACTACTCTATCACATATTTTGATTAGATCTAAAATCAATGATTCATCTCTTAAACCTCCAGCAACCTCAACTGGAATTGTTACTTGTTCTAGAATTTGCTTAATAATAGAAATGTTAGAACCCAATCCTAAAGTCGCATCCAAATCCACTATATGCAACATATCCGCACCATTAGATTCCCATTTTTTTGCAATTTCTACAGGATTGCCACGATATACTGTTTTTTGTTTTGGATCACCCTTGTAAAGTCGAACTACTTGTCCATCCATTAGATCAATTGCAGGTATAATTTTCATTTTTTACACAAATTAAGAAAATTTTTAATCATTATTTTTCCGACAGAGCTTGATTTTTCTGGATGAAATTGAGTGCCAATAAAATTATCTTGTTCAACTACGGCTGGAATTTTTATTCCATAATCAGAAACAGCAGTAATCACATCATCTGAACTTGGTTTAACTCTGTAAGAGTGTACAAAGTAAACCCATGAACCATTTTCAACATCTTCAAGAATTTTTCCTGATTTTTTAATTTCAAGATCATTCCATCCCATATGTGGAACTTTCAGAGATGGTGGTAGTACAATTACTTCACCATCAATAACATTCAATCCCTTTTCTTTTCCTTCTTCACTCTTTTCAAAAAACATTTCCATTCCAAGACAAATTCCAAGTACAGGCATACCAGATACATAATCATGAAATTCAGTTTTAGAGTAATTCCGAATACTCTTTATGGCAGGATCAAAATTCCCTACACCCGGAAGTAAAAGACCAGAATATTTGTTAGGTTCATCAAAGTTTGTTATTACATTAACTGTAGCATCTGCCTTTTCTAAAGAATTTTTCAAGCTGAAAATATTGCCTGCTCCATAATCAAAAATTGCTACACTAACCATTACATTGAACCTTTGGTACTTGGAATTCCTTTTTGTTTTTTATCTATTGTAGATGCTTTTCTAAATGCAACAGCAAGTGATTTAATTGCAGCTTCAACTTTGTGGTGATCATTATCTCCATACTTTACAGTAAGGTGGATGCAGCTGTTAAGATTTTGTAGTAATGATTGAAAAAAATGCTCAAGATCTTCTTTTGAGACATCTTCAATTTTATTTCGCTTAATTAATAGAATTGATTTCCAAAATGGACGCTTTATCAAATCAATTGATGCTTCAGCTAAAGATTCATCCATGGGAACTGAAGCATAGCTGAATCTTGTAATTCCGATTCTTGACCCCATTGCTTTATCAATTGCTTGTCCTAGTGTAATTGCTGTATCTTCAATTAGATGATGTTCAATTCCATCATTTGATTTTGCATTAATCTTTAAATCCATCATACCATGTTTTCCAAAAGATACAATCAGGTGATCAAGAAAATTAATACCAGTTTTGATGTTTGTTTTTCCAAATCCATCTATATTTACAGATACTTGAACGCTAGTTTCTTTGGTATTTCGATTTATTGATGCTTTTCGGGTGACCATATCTCTCTCAGACTATAGAATTTTCCCTATTCTAAATTTAATACCTTTGGAAGTAATTTAATTGAGTCTAATAGTAGAATAGCACCATTTTTCTCAAATAATTCAAGTTTTTCTTTAGGATTTTTACTAGTACCTATTATTCCACAGAAAATAGTTTTGTGTCCCAAATCGGTAGCTTTTTTTGCCATGATAAAATCTTCCATTGAATCCCCAACATATAATGTACAGACACTATTCATCCCACTAATTGAATCCAAAAGAGATTTAGGATTAGGTTTTGCAAGTTCTCGTGATTCATCTTCTAGGAATGCTGAATTTTTTAAATCAAATTTATACAATAATTCCTTTAATGAGTAGCTAACTGATTCTTTTCCTCTACCAGTCACCATTGCAATTTTTGAGTCAAATTTGTTTTGCAATTTTTCAAGTAAAGAATCATTTAAAATCACATCATCTTGTTCTATTAAACCAGGAGCAGTAAATTTTGATTGTTTTCCAAATAAATTTTGATACAATTTGGGGCCATAAAAAATTTGATCAAAATTTTGATATAAAATATTTTCATGATGTAGGCCAGGATAGGATAATTGTTTTTTGATTTCAGATATATCAGTTAGGTTTTCCAAATATTTTTCTACAGATTCAATACCAGTGGAATCAGAATTTTGAATTACATCAAAAATAAAACTAGATGGATCTTTTTGTAATTTTTTTGCTGCTACTAGAGAAATTATTGCAGCGTATGTGAGATCAACTTCATCATTGAATCCACCAGTGGATTTGAAACCATCAATAATTTTAAAATCAATATCTATAGAGTCGTTAATTTTTCCATAAGTCTCCAAGATGTATTTAGTAGTTTTAATGATTGTCAAATCATATGATTTTGTAATATCAATTAAAACACCATCACAATCAAATATTACAGCATCGATTTCATCAAGTACATCAATACATGAGTTTTCAATGTAAATCCCATCAGATTTTTTTGTTAAAGTCATCCCAATAAATCACGAATTGCAAGTAAGAATTTTGAATTCATCTCTTTAGTACCAATTGAAACTCTAAGACATCCTTCATGATTACCGATTTTTCCTAATTTACGAATTGAGATTCCTTGCTCTGCAAGTGCTGCAAATACTCGTTTGTAGGAACCATGAGCATCAAAAAGTACAAAATTAGCCTTGGAATCAAAGACTTCAAAGGAATCATATTTCCGTAGAGTTTCAACTATTCTTTTTCTTTCAGTTTTGATTTTATCCACTGCATCATTCATAATATTTGATTTTTGTAAAGCTGAAACTCCAGCTTCAATAGAAATAGTACTTAGAGGATATGGATATTGTAATACATTCATAAAAGTATCAGTGAATTTCTTATTTGCAATAAAATATCCTAATCTAAGTCCTGCCAAACCAAATGATTTTGATAAAGTCTGTACAACAATCAAATTTTCATGGGTTTTTACCATGTTGGCAAGAGAATAATCACCAAATTCTCCATATGCCTCATCAATTATCACAAGACCCTCAAAAGATTTAATGAGTTTTTGCAATTCATTTTTTGGAAATTGAAATCCAGTAGGATTATTTGGAGAGTCGAGATAAAGAATTTCTGCATCTTTAGATTGTTTAATAAAATCTTTAGTGTCCAGTTTCATAGTATTTGAAAATGGAATTGCAATCAAAGGAATTGAATATAGCTTACATCGTTCTTCAAAAAATCCAAATGTGGGATTAGAAGTTAGAACTTTGGTATCTTTTGATGCAAAATTAGAAAGTATCAAATCTAAAATTTGATCAGAACCATTTCCAATACCTATCATTGAAGAAGGGATTTTAATGAATTTAGAAATCATGTCAATTAATTTCTCCACTCCACCTAGTGGATATTCTCTGACGTCAGAATTTTTTTTAGCCGATAATAGAATGTCACTTTGAAACTGTTTTGGAATTACATAGTTTTCATTTGAATCAAGTTTAACAGCATCTTTAAGAAGATCAGGTTTTTTGTAACCACCAATAGAAGAAAACTTTTTAATTCTTTCATCAAACCAATTTTTCTTCATTTCAATCTACCTCTAACTGATTCATAATGATTGAATAGTCCTTCAGCTTTTGTTAAAACTTGTAGATGTTTTGAAAGTTTTGACAATGATGATTTTGAGCATTTAACTTGAGTGCTAATTTTAATAAAGTCCAAAACTGAAAGGGACCCACGAATTTTTCCAAATCCATTGGTAGGAAGGATGTGATTTGAGCCTAAAACATAGTCACTAGCAGAAGATGGAGTATCATTTCCAAGTAAAATAATACCTGAAGAAGTTATTTTGGAGGAAATTGATTCAGGATTTTTTGTCATTACTTGCAAATGTTCAGGAGATAAGAGATTTACAAGATCTATCATTTCAGATTGTGTTTTACAAATTGCAATAAATCCATTATTTTTTAAACTAGATTTTACAAAATTTGCTCTTTGAATTTTAGGCAATAAATTAGAAACTACATTATTTACTGACTTTGCAAGTTTTTCTGAGGTAGTAATAAGATAACAAAAAGTATCATTACTATGTTCTGCTTGAGAAATCAAATCCAAGGCAATAAATTTTGGATTTGCTGAATTATCTGCAATAATTCCTAATTCGGTAGGACCTGCAAACATATCAATTCCAGTTTGTTCACTAACTAGAAATTTTGCACTAGTAACAAATGCACCACCAGGACCAACTATTTTATCAACTTTAGAAATTGTTTTTGTTCCAAAGGATAGTGCGGCAATTGCTTGTACGCCTCCTGTTTTGTATATTTCATTTGCACCGCAAATATCTGCAGCAACAATTGTCAATGGATCAATTTTACCATCAGAGTTTGGTGGGGATACTACAACAATTCTAGGAACTCCTGCAACTTTAGCTGGAACTATAGACATTATGGCAGAACTTGGATATCTAGCCAAACCTCCTGGTATGTAGCACCCTGTACTTTGAATTGGAAGAAATTTTTTGGTGATTTTAATTACATCATTGTTAATTATTTTAGTTTTTAATAGAGTTTTGATTGTAGATTCTGTTTTTTCTAACCTAGTTTTTGCTAAACGCAGTGCATTAAGTTCAGATTTTGATACCTTAGAATATGCATTTTTTATTTCAACTTGAGATAGACGGAATGAAGAGATATTTGCTCTGCTGAATTTTTTTTCATATTTTCGTAATGCCGCATCACCATTTTTTTTTACATTTTTTAAAATGGATTCAACAATAGATTTGTTTTTTTGAGGCTGTTTTGGAAGAATTTTAGATGCAAATTTTTCAATATTAGTTACTTTGATTATTCTCATCAATTTTCTTCGTCACGCTTGATCTCCTCAAGCTCAAGAATTTGTCGTGGTTCGTGAACTACAAGGCCTTGAGCAATCTTTCGGAGTTTAGGAATGAGTTTGTGAAATTCTTCTTTTTTTATGACTGTATTTATTCCAAACCATCCTTCCTCACTTAATGGACTAACAGTTGGTTTTTTGAGAGAAGGCATCTCTGTTAAAAGTTTCTTTAGATTTTTTTCCTCAACATTGAGGTAAATATGCAAATATTTTCTACCGTTAACAGCACCCCTCATAAGAGTAATAATGTCAAATATTTTTTCACGTTTTTTTGGATCTTTTAAGGATTTTTTGTTTACAATCAAATGTGCAGAAGATGTTAGAACCTCATCAACAATTTTTAGTTTATTTTGTTTTAATGTTGTTCCAGTTTCAGTGACATCCATTATAGCATCAACATCTTCAGGGGGTTTTGCTTCAGTTGCGCCAAACGACAAATGAATTTGAACACTTTTGTTTGTTCCCAATCTAACCCATGGTGTTACAATTAGTGGATCTTTGGAACCATGATATTTTTTGTATGACTTTGATTGTTTTAAAAATTTGGATGCAGTTGTAAGATATTCCGAAGAAATACGAAGTGTTTTTTTCTTTTTTCCATAATCTGCAATCATTTCATCTAGATTTTTATAATGATATATGTCTGGAAAAGCTATCACTAGTTTAATTTTTCCATATTCTAAATCCAAAATAGCTTCAACGTCAGAATTTGTTTCTCCCACCCAATCCTTACCAGTAATACCTACATCATACAATCCTTCTGCAACCATAGTAGGAATCTCTTGAGGGCGAAGCATCTTTACAATGATATTGGGATCATCCAAATACACTCGATAAGTTCTATTCTTTCGATTAACTTTAGTCCAAGATTTTTCTAATAATTTGAAAGTTGCCTCTTCTAAACTCCCTTTAGGAATAGCAAATTTTATTTCAGACATTTTCAATTTTTTCACTTTTTAGCTATATAATCGCATGTTTAAATTTGCTTAAGTAATTCTTTAGCCCCATCAAGTGAAATTTTCTTTTCTTCAATCATTTTTTGAACAATATCATCAATTTGTTCAGTTGTAGCTCCTGCGGCTGCTGCAAGATTCCTAGCATGAAGACGCATGTGACCTTTTTGAATTCCTTCAGTTGCAAGGGTGCGAATGGCACTATAATTTTGAGCCAATCCAGTAGCAGTCATAACACATGCAAGTTCTTGTGCAGATGAAACTCCAAGAATTTTTGTACAAACTTTAGCCACAGGGTGGACATTTGCAATTCCACCAACAATTCCAACAGAGAGTGGAATTTCCAAAGTTCCAACTAAATTACCTTCTTTATCTTTACTCCACTTACTAAGAGAACGATATTTACCAGATTCTGCAGCATATGCATTTGCCGCAGCTTCAATAGCTCGACTATCCTGACCAACAGCATTTGCAACTGCTATAGTTCCATTCATGATTCCTTTGTTGTGAGTAACTGCTCGATAAACATCATTATCAGCAAATTCAAACGCCAGGATAATATTATCAACAACTTCTTCTCCTCCAACTGCTTCTTTTTCAAACACTGCTTTTGCCTTTGCAATTCTTCTAGTGGAATAGTTTGACAATATACGAAGTAGAGTTCTGCCACCGGAGAGCTTTTCAATTAATGGTGAAACAGCCTCACACATTGTATTTGTTACATTTGCACCCATAGCATCTCCAACATCAATTAAGAGTTCAACAATTAGCATTTTGCCAGAAGAGGTATCAATTTCTTTACAAGAGATCTCTTTTGCACCTTTTCCCATTTTAGATAAAGTGTTACTTTTAGAATTTGCCAAATCTAAAATTTCATTGATAGAATTTTCAATTTGTTTGATTGCAACAGGAATATCAATATCTAAAACTTGTATTTGACCAATACTGTAAGATTCAATTGCTGAAACTTCGAATCCTCCCTTAATTCGTGCAACTTTTGCTCCCTTTGAAGCTGCGGCAATAACAGATGGTTCTTCAATCACCATCGGAATAATGTAATCTTTACCATTAATCTTGAAATTTGTTGCAATACCCAATGGTAATGAAAATGTACCAATAGCATTTTCAACCATTTTATCTGCTTTATCAAACGAAATTCCTCCATTTTCACTTTGTAAAATATTAATTTCATCACTAGATAGATTTGCAAAATTTGCAACAATGTCTAATCTTTCTTTTCTTGATTTTTCAAAGAATTTTGAAATTGATGAATCTGGCATTTTATTTCAATATCCTCAATAATTTATCATCCATTCTATCTGGAAAACCTTTTCCGTCTGTATTTGAAGTAATTACATAAAGACTTCCATCATTACTCTCAACTACATCACGAACTCTTCCAATTCCACTAAGAATAGATTTTTGGGAGCTTAGCCCCTGCTCAAAATCTACCTGATAGAGATTTGCGGATCTCATGGAAGCCATAATAAATGGAAATTCAAAATCAAGTTTATCTCCAGAATAAAACAATATACCTCCAGGCTCTATACTTGGATCATAGCAGAGAATGGCATCTTCAAAATTCACATCACCAGAGCATTGCTGTTCAGGCCAACCATAGTTTTTTCCTGCTTGAATAATATTGATTTCGTCATTTTTTTCAGGTCCAAATTCTGCTACAAATAAGTTACCATCATCATCCCAAGTCATTCCTTGAGGATTTCTGTGTCCTAAAGAGTAAACAGGTGAATCTAAAAAGGGGTTATCATCAGGGATTGTTCCATCATCATTTAATCTTAAAATTTTTCCAGATAAAGAATTAAGATCCTGTGGAAGATGAGATGCATCTGAAACTGTTCCAGTGCCAACATATAATTTTCTATCAGGTCCAAATTTAATAAAACCACCATTAGTAAATGAAGAGCCAGGAATTTTATCGAATATTGTTTCAGCATCTTGTAATTTATTTTCTGATTCAGTAATTCGCAGAATTTTATTCCATAAGTCTCCATCTTCTTCATATGTCAAAAATACATAGATGTAATGATTATTTGAAAAATTTGGATGAAGAGCAATTCCCAGTAATCCTCCATCAAATACATTTGCAGGACGAAATGCAGCAAGTGGTGATTCTAATAGATTTCCATCTTCAATAACTCTGATGAATCCATCTTTTTCGGTAACAAAAACTCTATTGTCTGAAACTGCAATTGCACGAGGTTTATCAAGATTTTTAGCTAAAATAGTTACAAAATCATTTTGAGAATTTAAAGTAGGTTTTGGTAATGGTATAGGATCAGAAGGTGATGTTAAAACCAATACTGAAAATATTATAGCACCAACAATTGCAATGATTTGGATTTTTTTATTCACAAAAAAGTAATCTTTTCAAATCCTATTAATTACTTTCAAAAATTTGATAAAGCGTATATACGGCACAACTTCATTTATTTTCAGCGGGGTGGGGAAGCCAGACTAATTAGGGCTAGGTCATCCCGGCGGGCTCATAACCCGCAGTTCAGTAGTTCAAATCTACTCCCCGCTACTTAGTTTCTATAAACACAAAACCATGAGAGAGATTTATCAAATTTTGTGGATTTATTAATCAAACCCATTCGTTGTAAAGGTCTTGTAAGATGTCTATGTGCAGATGTTTTTGGAATGTACAGTTGTTTTTTGATTTTTCTTGAAATTTCATTAGTAGTTTTACTAATTGTTTTTTTCCCACAACGTATACATTGAAATCCTTGATTCTTGCCTTTAGATTTCATTTTTTTATTACATTTTTTACAAAATGGATTTGTTGTTGAAAGGTTTTTTTCAAGATTGATAATTTCAATAAATTCAAGATTAATTGTACGAGGAAAATTTTTCGATGCTTTTCTAACTCCACCTCCCACACAAATTTTATCTCCTTTAATCAAGTGTGACGCGATGGTATTGATTCCTGTTGGTTTGTAAACAGCACACAAAAATTCATGATTATTTGAAGTAATCTTGAAAAATACGTGTCCTCCTTTAATAATTTTAGGAGTATTAGATACTATTCCAGTTATTTTTCCAGAAGCATAAGGCAACATGTTTTCAAAATTTAATTCATTTTTCAAATGATCCCCAGTTCCCTGATTTGATTTGAATATCATGTATCCATCTAATTTTTCTTCACTTTTTAGAATCTTAGTTGCATAAAGTAGTGAATCAACATTTTCTCCTCTAATACCATAGAAAACAGGATCGGGTCCATGCGGTGTAATTAGAATTCGTCCTTTCTTTGTATCAAAACTGTTAAATGTATTTGGAAAAGTTTTTTCTTGCATAACTTTAACGCTTTTAGTAGAAATTTTTCTTTCTTTACCAAATTTAGACTTTTTACGATAGCTCAAAAGTTCCAATGTGTGATCATGGAAATTATATCCTATTGCACCAATAGCTCCCACTAATCCTTGACCATTACCTTTGTAAAAAAATTCAAGATTATTTTTTTTTGCAAACTTTTTTGCATTATTTCTATTAATTAATCTCCATAAAGCTAAGTTACTAAAATCAATAAAATTAGATGGTATTGAATCACTTTCAAAAAATACCAACCCAGGATTTGCACCATTTTTAATATCAGAATATTTCGAAACAAGATTTTTTACTTGGTTTTTTATATTTGATGGATTTTTGGTTTTAATTTTTATGGATACTGCCCCATTACCTCTAGTTTTCCAAGGAATGTTAGGATTAAATCGAATTAATCTTGGAAAATCTAGAAATTTTGTTTCTTGTTTTTTGAGTAAATCAACAATTTTGTAGGCTAGGAATGTAGTACACATTCCTTTATGTGAATCAGTATCATCAAATCCAATATTTAGAATGGTTTCTTTTTCCACAATTCACTTTGATAATTAAGACATTTTTAGTTGTTGGATAGTTCAGTTGATTTAAATTAATAAAGTCACATTCCAAGCTAAATTGATTATAATTGATGAAGAAAGAATCTTCAAAGAAATTGAGAATAAAAATCCAGTATCAGTTTCATTAAACGGTCCAGATGGAATTTTACCTCAAGTTCAAGAAACTGCAATGAAAATATCAGAGAAATTTGGAATACCAGCTTATGTTTTAGCAGATACTACATGGGGCACATGTGATCTCAATACAAATGGCTCTAAAGTTCTTGGAGCAGAAATTCAATTCAATATAGGACACACAATAAATACAGAATCGTTAGAAAAAAATCTTGTTTTAATTGATGCTTTTGATGATGTAGAATTTGATAGTGTTGCGAAAAAGTGCCCAGAATTATTAAAAGGAAAAACCATCTCATTAGTTACAGATAGCCAACATTTACACCAAATAGACAAAGTTAAAAAAATTCTAACAGAAAATGGAATTATAGTCAAAATTGGAAAAGGAAAGGGACAGTTAAATGACGGTCAAGTATTTGGTTGTGAATTTTATCCTGCATCACAATTAAAAAAAGAAGTTGATGCCTATGTATTTTTGGGACAAAGTAATTTTCATGCAGCAGGAATTGCATTATCTACTAATTTGCCAACATACATTTTAGATCCTTATTTTAATGAAGTAAGAGAAATTACTGAATTTGCTCAGAAATTAAAAAAGAAAGCAACTCTTGCGATATACAAAGCAGCTGAAGCAAAAACATTTGGAGTGATTGTTGGACTCAAAGAAGGTCAATTATCTAAAGTGTTTGCTTTGAAAATCAAAAAAGAATTAGAAAAAGAAGGAAAGAAAGTGCAGTTATTTGGATTAACTGACATTACTAATGACAGATTACAAAATCTTAAAGGAATAGATGCTTTTGTTCAAGTCGCATGTCCAAGAATATCTACAGATAATCAATTTGACAAGCCAGTGTTATCCACACCACAAGCAAATGCACTTCTTAAAATCTTACGAAAAGAAAGCATTGACGAATATTTAGAAATCCCACATTGGTTGTAATTATATTACTAGATTTTTGAATCTAGTATTAGCATACAATTTTTCAAATGATTTTGATTTTTTTGCCTTGATTTTGTATTGTGTTCCCTTAGTAATTGCCCGCTCAAGTAGGTCAAGTGCCTCATCTATTTTTAAGAGCATAATTAGATTACAGGATTTATCAAATAATACATCACCATTATCAGGATAATCATTCAATATACAATTACAACATGATATAGATTCATCAAATTTTTTCATGGAAAACAAAATTCGCTCTTTATGGTATAATGCAATGTTGTATTTTGGGTTATTCTTTAGAATTTTATCACATAAAGATAATGCTTCAATAAAATTTCCTAGTTTACGAAATGATGAAATTTTATTAATTAATACTGAAATATCGTCAGGGCATATTTGTAATGCAGAATCATAACATTTCATAGCATTATCAAAATCCTTGAGTTTACTTAGAGCATATCCTTTATTGTTAAGGGAACTAAGGTGTAATGGATTTTCATTTAAAATTTTATCATAATATGAAATTGCTTCTTTTAATTTTCCTTGTAAAAATAATCTATTTCCCTCATCTAAAATTGAATTTATTTTTGGATCTGTCATTATCAATCAGAATTTGGTTTCATGATAATTTTTCCAAAAAGTCCTTTACCTGTAAGCATTTTTTTGTGAGCCTCTGCTGCCTGTTCTAAAGAGTATACTGAGTCAATTATTGATTTTATTCTTCCTTGTGACATCCAATAGAGTCCCTGTTCTAATTCAGCTCTAGTTCCTTGAGTTGAGCCTAAGATGTTAATTCCTTTAAAGAAAATATGACGTAGATCAGTTTTTACATCATATCCTGTAGTTGCACCAGTTGTGACAATGGTTCCCCCATAATTCAGTAGTGTTAGTTCTTTATTCCAGTGAGAGCCACCAATATGTTCAAAAATTACATCAACACCAAGTACATCTCCATATTGTTTTGGAATTTTTTTTGCAATTGATCTTACTTCTTTATGCCAATCCTCTTTTCTATGATCTACTGCGAAGTCCGCTCCAAGTTCTAATAATTGATCTAATTTGTCAGGGCTAGCAGTTGCAATTACAGTACATCCAAATAGTTTTGCAATTTGAATTCCATAATTTCCAACACCCGAACTACCACCCATTATCAAAACTAATTGTCCAGGTTGAATTTTTGCCCTTCCAACCAACATATGCCATGATGTCAGCAAAGTCATTGATGCAGCAGCTGCTTCATCAAATGAAACACCTTCTGGAATTTTTACAACGTTAACTTCTGGAAGATGAGTAAATTCACAATATCCACCCCAAAGTGGGCCTGTTTCAAAACCCCATATTGCTCGCTTTCTACAATCATATTCTCTTCCATCAGTACATGCTTTACAAACTCTGCAAGACATATTTCCATGAGATACTATTCTATCACCAACTTTGATGTTTTTTACATCACTACCAACTTCAACTACTTCACCTGCAGCATCTGTTCCAGAAATGTGAGGTAATGGAATTTCCAATGGTTTGCCTCTCATGCCCCAAATATCATCATAGTTTAGTGCTGCCGCTTTTACTTTGAAGATTACTTCATTAGATTTTAGTTTAGGTAAGGGTATTTCTTTAATTTTTAAGATTTTAGAAAAATCATCATCAGAAGTATATTCATCATATACTAGAGCTTTCATGGTTTTTTTGAGATTTTTGGAGATATATGATTTACCAAATTATTTCAGGCCACAAACAATTATAATCATAAAAACAAAAATCTCAGCATGTCTGAAAACGCAATATTTCCAGGTGACAAAATAGCATCTATTGAAGAATATGAGGCTGGATACAACACCTTTGATGATGGAGACATGGTTAGAGCAGCAACTGTAGGTAGGAAAGACATCGACAAGACAGCACGAATTGCCAACATTAAACATCCAAAACTTCTATCAATTCCTCAAGTAGGCGATATCATTATTGGAACAGTTGCAGCAGTAATGTCATCTATGATTGCAGTTTCAATTGATTACATTAATGGAAAACCTACAACGTCAAAAGTAGAATGTGTTTGCTCAACACGAAACTTGAGAATAAGAAATGTGGCTTTGGTTAATGACATAGTAAAATTAAAAATTCTGAATCATCTTAATGGTACAATTCATGCAGCAATTAGTGATCCAGATTTGGGAATTTTATTCACAAAATGTAGAAAATGTGGAGGAAAAGTTGTTCCAATGCGTGATGCTATAAAATGTACAGAATGTGCATGGATTGATGAAAGAAAACTTTCTTCCGATTTTGGTAATAGCGATTTCATAAAATTGAGAGAGTAAGAAATGATTCATGTTTCGTTCCAAGGTGAACGAGGGGCATATAGTGAAGCTGCTGCAAGAGCATTTTTTAACAAAGAAATTGACACTATCCCCCTAGTAACATTTGCTGAAGTATTAGAAAATACATCTATGAATAAAACAGAATATGCAATTTTGCCCGTAGAGAATTCACTAGAAGGAAGTGTGGGAGAAAGTTATGATTCATTGTATTCAACAGATCTAAATGCAATAGGAGAAATTTATCATAGAATAGAGCACTGTTTGATAGGAATCAGTACATTGGATGAAGTTGATACAGTTTATTCACATCCACAAGCTTTAGGTCAGTGCAGAAAATTTATCGAAGAACACAATATGAAAACAATTCCAGCATACGATACTGCTGGAAGTGTAAAAATTGTAAAAGAACTAAACAAGAGGAATTGCGCAGCTATTGCCAGCAAGGATGCGGCAGAAATTTATGAAATGCCCATTGTTTCAAGCAATATTGCAAATAATTTAAATAACTATACCAGATTTTTAATCTTGTCAAAAACAAATAGTCACAAAACAGGTAATGACAAGACATCAATAATTTTCTCCATAAAACATGAGCCAGGCTCATTATTTAGAATCATAGAGAATTTTCACAAAAATAATGTCAATCTCACAAAGATTGAATCAAGACCAACAAAAACAAACACATGGGAATATAATTTCTATGTAGATTTTGAAGGACATAAAGAGGAGTCAAAGATTTTAGAGATGTTGGAAAAGATAAAACAAGATGCTCTATTTCTGAAAATTTTAGGTTCTTATCCTTCTGCGAAATTAAGCTAAAATCCTTTAGGTTTTCTTAGCGTAAAACCCATACTAAACCCAATAATCACCACACCTGATGTGATAACCATAAGATCATAAGTGAACCATATTGGATCAGAGGTTCTAACTAAAACTCCTGTAATTGTTAATTCAGCATTCCCGGTATTTTGAATTAGTATCTCTGTTTCACCATCTTCGAAATGAATCCAATCTAATGTTAACTCCTTTTTGTATGAAGTGTTTGGAATCTGTAATCCATCGGATGGACTAGTAAGTTTAAGATCAAATGCATCTCCAGTAATAGTTATAGTTTGTTGTGTATTTGCAGGAGCGGGAATTTTATAGTGAGCTGAATCGCCAACAGCTACAACATAATTTTCATTAACGGTGATTGTTCCAATATGTAAAATTAAAGAATATCCTCCAATTGCAATAATTGCACTTCCAACTATCAGTCCTATGATAGTTCTTTTGGATAACATGCTTGAATTGTTTCAGATACTGCTTAAATAATTATCTACATTTAACCATCTGATTTTTGTCAAATAACCAACGTTCAAAATAATATAGATGGACGATTTATCAGTTCTACGTGGACCTTATATTAAAAAATCAATATATCAAAATATGAAAAGTAAAACTTTAAAATCAAACCCAAGAGAATTTACCCTATCTACAGCTGAGCTGTCAAGATTTGGTATTGGAGTAATGAGTAGAGTACTCAAAGTTGTCAATACTGCCAAAAAAGGAAAAATTACTATCAGAGTAGAAAGGGAATAGTTTTCAGGTTTTTGGTTTCAATGTTGGTGCAAAATCTCCCTTCTTTTTTCATCCTTGTGGAATATATGCATCAACAAAAAAACCTTCAAGGCTCATTTAACATATTTTTGTAAGATTGCAGAAAGTTTAACGTGTTCGTTTTGAATTAGTTGGATTAAGTCTAAGTGTTGTTCTTCGATTTGTTTTTATTTTACACTACGAAGAACCTTTTCAATTTAAGTATAATCAGAAATTGTAAGAAATGCTATGTTTATAGATACAGTTCTCGTTTTTTCTCCTCAGACAAATTATAGTAAGTATTAAGATAGAAGTGTGTCCCATTAGGGCTTTTGCAGAATCCTTATCAACTGTATTACCCACAACAATCCTCAAATACTTCCTAAAGGCATGAAAATTAACTTTGTTATGGTTTACTACATTAAAGAGACATCATGAGGCTGGCTTTCTGTAAATCCAGCTCTTGACATTTTGATAAATTCTGCATTTTCTTGCATTTGTGTAATTGTATGTGCACCACAATAACTCAAACCAGAACGTACTCCACCAGTTAATTGCTTGAGAATATCAGTAACGGTGCCTTTGTAAGGAACCATGGCTTCAACTCCTTCTGCAACATAATCATTAAGATCATCATCAAGTGAGATAAAACCTGTTTCTTTGGATTTTCTACCAATTGAGGCAGCTAAAGAAGCCATTCCACGATAAACTTTGAAACGTTTTCCATTTTTAGTCAAAACTGTACCAGGGGATTCATCAGTACCTCCCAGCATGCTTCCAATCATCACAGATGAAGCACCAGAAGCTAATGCCTTTGTTGCATCACCAGAAGTTCTTGTACCACCATCAGAAATTATTGGAATGCCGTATTCCTTTCCAACTTTTGCACAATCCATTACTGCAGTCAATTGTGGAACACCTGAACCAGTGATAACTCTAGTAATACAAATTGAGCCAGAGCCTACCCCAACCTTTACTGCATCAACACCTGCTTTAATCAAATCTTCAGCACCTTGAGCAGTTGCAGTGTTTCCTGCAATCAGTTCACAGTTTGGAAATGCTTTTTTGATGTTACGAATTGTACTCATTGCATTTTCACTATGACCGTGTGCAATATCTACAACAAGTACATCTACACCTGCTTCTAAAAGAGATTCACTTCTTTCTAAAAAGTCACCTTTTACACCAACTGCTGCTCCAACTAACGGACGACCTTTCTTATCTTTTGATGCATTTGGAAAATCTGCATTATTTGTAATATCCTTACTTGTAATCAATCCTTTGACTAGTCCTGAATCATCAACTATTGGTAATTTTTCAATTCTATGTTTATGTAAAATTTCTTTAGACTCATCTAGAGAAACACCAAATTTTGCAGTTACAACATCTTTAGTCATTACATCTTCAATACGAAATTTAGGATCAGCAAATAATAGATCTCTCTCAGTTATGATTCCTATAAGCTTAGAATTTGAGTCAACAACTAAAAGACCAGAAATTTCCATATCATTGGCATAATCAAGAGCATCTTGAACAGATTTGTCAGAAGTAATAGAATATGGATTTTCAATCATTATACTTCCTGAACGTTTTACTTTGAGAACTTCATGTGCTTGTTCTTTAATAGTCAAAAATCTGTGAATTATTCCAATACCACCAGCACGAGCTATAACTACAGCCATAGTAGACTCTGTTACTGTATCCATATTTGCACTCACAAAAGGAATGTTAATTGAGATATTTCGAGATAATTTTGTAGTCAGATCGGTTTGACTCCTACTTGTAATATCGGAATATTTGGGTACAAGAAGAACGTCGTCAAAAGTTAATCCTTCTTTTAATTCCAATGAAACCTTGTTGAGAAAGTTGAATATTGATTATAAGCCTTTGTGTTGTTTTGACAATTTAGATGCTATAGTTACCGCATCTTTAGTTGCCTGCACATTATGGGTACGAATTATGTCAGCTCCATTAATTACAGAGATAGCCTCTGCTGCAATAGATCCAAACAATCGATCAGAAGGATTTTCTTTTCCCAAAATATTCCCCAGAAAAGATTTGTTTGAGACTGAAATTAAAATAGGAAAATTTTGTTTTATAGAGTTTAAGTTTTGAATAATTGCTAGATCTCTTGTGATCCAATCTGAATTAATTTTGGTAAAAAATGGTCCTTGTCCTTTTTTTCTAAAAAATCCAATGGCAGGATCTAAAACAATTTTTTCAGATGAGACATGAGAATTTTTGGCAATTTTCAAGCTTTCTCTAAAAAGTCTTTTTGTTGATGTGACAGGATTACCTAAAATTGTTTTTGAATGATATGCACATAAAATTAGAGATGGTGAAAACTTTGATACAACTTTTTGCATTTCTTTATCATACTTTAATCCTGAAATGTCATTAATTATTTCAACGCCATTTTCCAAAGCATCTTTTGCTACTTTAGCCCTACATGTGTCAACAGAAATTGGAAGATTAGAGACATTTTGAATTATTTTAATTGCTGAAAGAATTCTTTTTGATTCAATTTTTTCAGATACTAGGGTAAATAGATATGGTGCAGTGGACATGCCACCTACATCAATAAAATCGACACCATTATTTTCCATCTCTTTTATTGAGTTTTTTATCTGAATAGTACTTATACGAATTGATTTTTTGTAAAACGATTCAGGGCTTGTGTTTAAAATTCCCATTATTCGTACAGGGTTTTTCCCACCTACACCTACACTTGCAATTTTTGCCACAGGGTTTATCAAATCTAATGCAATTTGAGTCATATGATGATTTTAGGTTGGAAAAAGAGATACTCCGATATTTTAAAAGAATTCAATTATTCTGAAAAAAAGGATATAGAGTCGGCTGTTCAGTTAAACTCACTTTTAAAAAAATCAAATACTATACAAAAAATAATCCACTTAATTGAAGAAAAAACTGTTTTTGTTATTGGTTCAGGTCCATCATTATCAACTGCAATTCCAAGATTAAGAAAATATAAAAAATCAATAAAAATTGCTGCAGATAGTGCACTTAAAATACTTATAGAAAATGGAATTATTCCAGATATCATAATTACAGATTTAGATGGAGATGAAAGCACGTTAAAAAAAATTGCAAAAACAAAATCCATTTTTGTTGTACATGCACATGGTGATAATATTGAAAAACTAAAACTTGCAAAAAAATTTAAAAATTGTATTGGTACAACACAATCTAATCCTTTTAGCAAAATTCAAAATTTTGGAGGATTTACTGATGGGGATAGAGGAGTCTTTCTAGCTAATCATTTTAAAGCAAAAAGAATTATTTTATTTGGAATGGATTTTGGGAACAAAATTGGTAAATTTTCAAATACAAAAAAAATAGAAAGGAAAACAAAACTAATGAAATTAAAAAAAGGGGAATCTCTTTTAGAATGGTTGTCAACTATCACAAAATCAGAATTATTTACCACATCAAAGTCAATTAAAGGATTTAAAAAAATATCATACAAAGAACTCGATATTATAATTACCTAGAATGCATTTTATACCCATCCTCCATTTATTAGATTATGAAATTTTTAGAGGAGCAGGTAAAGGAAATTGTTGCTTTGAAAGAAAGTTTGATCGAGCAAATCGATAAACACCAAGAATCTATTAAGATGTTAGAAAAAAATATTACAGTTTTAGATTCATTCCTAAAAGATTCTAGTTTTACAAAAGCATCTCAATTAGAAATTAAAAAAGAGGCTGAAATTATACAAAAGTCTGTGGAAAATTCAATTCCAATTAAAAGAGTAAATGATGGTAAAATAATTGCCAATGCATATGTCACACCAGAACAACTATCCATAGTTTTAGACAATGGAATTGAGATAAATGCAGATACCCCACCCTTCAAATCGTTCTTTTTAGACAGAATTATTGGGGAAATGAAAAAGAAGGATTTTCAAGAAGCAGAGAATGGAAAAATCCAAAAGGAATCAATTATCGATTATATAATAAACAAAAATGGGACAGACATTCGAGAAATAATAATTAAAAACTATAGAGAAAAGGAAAGAGTCAACGAGTTAATCAATACAGCAGGATGGTCATTAACTAGAATGCTGGAAAATATCAAAAAGTGATAATATGGATAAGATTGTAGTTTTAGATTTTGGTTCACAGTACAGCCATTTAATTTGCAGAAGAATAAGAGAATTTTCAGTTTATGCAGAACTTGTGCCGTATGACATTAGTTATGAGGAATTACAAAAACTTAATCCAAAAGGAATAATTTTTTCAGGAGGACCATCAAGTGTTTATAATTCAGATGCTCCAGTTCCTGAAAATAAAATCTTTGAAATGAATTTACCGCTACTTGGAATTTGTTATGGACATCAATTAATTGTAAACAAGTACGGTGGTAAAGTGAAAAGAGCAAACAAAGAATACGGTTCATCTTTACTTACGATTGATAATGATAAAGATCTTCTAAATGGAATTGGAGAATCAGTTAGAGCATGGATGAGTCATGGTGATGAAGCAGAACAGATTCCTCCTGGATTTCAGGTGATTGGACATACTGAAGGCGCAAAAGCTGCAGCAATAGCATCAGAAGACAAATCAATCTACGGAATTCAATTTCATCCTGAAGTAGTACATACAGAACAAGGTACAGAAATTCTTAAGAATTTTGTTTTGAAAGTTTGTGGTGCAAATCAAGATTGGACTATGGAGGGTTTCATAGATACAACAGTAGAAAAAATTTCTAAAATTGAAGGAAATGTACTCTGTGGAGTTAGTGGAGGTATAGATTCCACAGTAGTTGCACTACTTATTCACAAAGCAATAGGAGATAGATTAAAGTGTGTTTTTGTAAATAACGGTCTATTACGACTAAATGAAGAAAAAGAAATTGAAGAAATGTTTAAAGATAATTTCAAAGTAGAGTTCACTTCAATTGATGCCATTAATCAATTCCTTGGAAAACTCAGAGGAGTAGAAGATCCAGAAAAGAAAAGAATGATTGTAGGGGAAGAATTTATTCATGTTTTTACAGAGTTTGCAGAAAAAAATGGGCCCTTCAAATGGTTGGCTCAAGGTACATTATATCCAGATGTTATTGAAAGTGGAGTCTCAAAGGGACCAGCAGCAGTAATAAAATCTCACCACAATGTAGGCGGATTACCAGAGTGGCTCAATTTAGAAATTTTAGAACCATTAAGAGAATTGTATAAAGATGAAGTAAGAAAAATTGCAAAAATCCTTGAAGTTCCAGAAAAACTTTTCATGAGACATCCATTTCCTGGTCCAGGACTAGCAGTTAGAATAATTGGAGAAGTTACTCCAACTAAACTAAAGATTGCAAAAGTAGCCAGTAGAATTGTTGAGGATGAATTACTAGAGGCTAATTTGTATGATAAAGTTTGGCAAGCTTATGCTGCTGTAGGTGATGATAGAGCAGTTGGAGTTGTGGGCGATGAGCGAAGATATGGTAACATCGTAATGATTAGAGTAGTAGATTCAATTGATGCGATGACAGCAGATTGGACTAGACTCCCACATGGCCTTTTAGAAAAGATGAGTAATAGAATAACAAATGAGATTGAAGATGTTACTTGGGTAACATATACAATTTCAAGTAAACCTCCTGCAACAATTGAACCACAATAGGGATAATTTTGGAATATGAAAAAAAATCAGATATGTTGGAATTTATGATTATGGTGAATTTTATGATAAGATTAAGCAGGAACAAAAAAGTCATTTATCAAGAGAAGAAACTGAGATGTCATCATCTCAAGCAGGTTATCGATGATCTATACGTAAAAAACATCAGAAAAAATTGGCAAACCGATTTTTGCATTAACAAAATATGAGAAAATATTTCGTATTACAATTCCTATTGAAGGAACAGGATTGATTTTGATTAGCACTGAATTAGATGTTAATGAGATTGTAGATAAAATTTTAAAAATTAAAAATAAATATTCCTAAAATTTGTGATTGATATGGATTTTCATGTTTTTGATACATATGTCAAAGTAAAAGATGGCCATACAATGCATTTTGATGTAGTTACTGACAAAAGCGATACAGAAAAAGCAATTTCTTTTGCAAAAGAATGGTTAAAAGAAATCGGAGAAGAAACAGCAAAGGTAAGCACAGAAGAATGTAGATTTTGTCACACACAATCAGTTCCAGAAGATATGGAAATTGAGATTATGACTAACGGTTACTATATCCAAAAAATAGATGGATGTCCAGAAGATTAAGTTAGGAGTGCAGCACCATAGACCCCTGCAGAATCACCCAATTTGTTTTTTAAAATTGGTGTATCAACTAAATCTGAAAATACTTTATCATAAACTGATTTCTTTCCTTCAGTGTATAAAAAATCAATATTTGACAAACCACCACCCATAACAATTGCATCTGGATCTAAAATATCAATAACATTTGCAAGACCATATCCAAAATTTTCTAGAAATGTATCTTTCCATTTCTTCCCAATTTCATTATTAATATTTGAAAGAATTTCAGTTAGAGTCATTGATTTGCCAGTTTGTTTTGTCCATTGTCTTTCTAAGGAGGGGCCACTGATGTAAGTCTCAACACAACCAGTTTTTCCACAATAACATGAATTTCCATTACGATCTAAAATGTGATGTCCCCACTCTCCAGCAATGTTAGTTCTACCAGAATGAAGTTTATTATCAATCACAATACCACCACCAACACCTGTACCCATAATTACACCAAAAACTAAACCATAATCCATAACAGCACCCATTTTAGCTTCTGCCATAGTAAAACAATTAGCATCATTTTCAATCAAAATTTTTTTTCCAATCTTATTTTCTAAATCATTTTTTATGGATTTTCCAATCAAACATTGAGTGTTACTGTTTTTAATTAATCCAGTTTGATTAGAAATAGCGCCAGGTGTGCAAACACCAATAGAAAAATCAGAAATATTTTGGGATACTTCTAAAACTAAAGATGAGATATTGTTAATTATTTCTTCATAATCATTTTTTGGTGTTCTAACTCTTTTTCTTTCTAAAACATTGAGATTCTCATCAAGCAAGATTGCTTCTGTTTTAGTGCCACCTAAATCTACACCTAGTCTGTACATTAGTAATTTATGAAAAATAGAAGATTTTAGTTTTAACTAAATCATACATTTAATGCATGCCGCCACCTGGGGCACCAGATGTAGCAATTACATCATCGATTCTAAGAATCATGCATGCTGCCTCAGTAGCTGACTTGATTATTTGCTCTTTAACTACGATTGGTTCTATAACATTAATTGCCATCATATCAGCAATCTGTGTATTTCTAGCATCTATTCCAGTCCATTTACGGCCTTGATTTTGTTTTGCTCGTAGATTTGCCATAGTATCAATTGGGTCCATTCCTGCATTTTCAGCAATAGTTAATGGAATTACTTCCAAAGCTTCTGCATATTTTTTAATAGCAAGTTGCTCTTTTCCATCAAAATTATCTGCCCAATCTTTAAGCAATGATGCCGCATAGGCTTCAGGTGCACCACCACCTGCAACAATTTCAGGTTTTTGAACTACATCTTTTACTACCATTAAAGAATCATGAATAGAACGATCAACTTCATCAATTACTCTTTGAGAACCACCACGAATTAACATGGTAACAGATTGTGGATGTTTGCAACCTTCGATGAATACCCATTTGTCAGATTCAACTTTCTTTTGATGAGCTAATTTTGCAGAACCTAAATCATTTTCTGAAAGATCATCAAGATTACTAATTACTCTACCACCTGTTGCTTTAGATAGTTTAATCATATCACTTTCTTTAACACGGCGAACTGCCATGATACCATATTTTGAAAGATAGTGTTGTGCAATATCATCAATACCTTTTTGACAAATCAAAACATTAGCGCCAATATCATGTAATTTATCAACCATAGATTTTATCATTCTATTTTCTTCTTCTAGAAACATCTGCATTTGAGTTGGATCAGTAATTCTAATCTCAGAACTCATTTCAGTTTTTTCAATTTCTAATGCTGAATTAATTAATGCAATATGTGCATTTTCGATTTTCGTAGGCATTCCACTATGAACAATTTCTTTATCTAAAACAATTCCTTGTACAATTTGTGTATCCTGAATAGAACCGCCTGATTTCTTTTCAACCTTAATGTTTTCAAGATCTACAGAATATACATCACCTTTCTTAGTAGCAATACTAAGAATTGCGTTAACTACAATTTTTGATAGTATGTCACTATCTTCAGAGATTAATTTTGATTGCATACTTGTTGTCGCAATTTTTATAAGAGATTCTTTATCATCAGGTAGAACTTTCTTTGCTAATTCAGAGTAAATTTCAAGAGTTTTGTCTGCAGCTGCTTGAAAACCATCTACAATAGTTGATGAATGAACGTCTTTTTTCAGAAGATCTTCTGCGCGGGCCAATAGGGCACCTGCGAAAACAACTGAAGAAGTTGTACCATCACCTACCTCATTATCAACTGTTTTAGATATTTCAACTATCATCTTTGCTGCTGGATGTTGAACATCAATTTCTTTTAGAATAGTAGCACCATCATTAGTAATAGTAACATCACCTAGGGAATCAACTAACATTTTATCAAGACCACGAGGTCCAAGACTACTTTTAACTAACTCGGCAACTAATTTTGCTGCTGCAATGTTGTTCTGCTGTGCGTCTTTACCTTTTTGCTGTAGTGCACTTTCTTTTAGAACTAGAACAGGTCCATTTGGTCCTTGTTGAATTGATGCCATTTAGATTCAGCTTCAATCCGCTGAATCCCCCTTTTTAACATTACTTAGTTGATCGGTTGAATGTAACTTCGTTTTTTCACATCAACAATTCCTCCTGAGAGAATTCTAACAGAAGGTAAAGCCAAGAATGGCAAGAATAACGGAATCAGATGAGGTCTAGAGAATCTACACCCTAAATCTGTAATTGTGTTATTGATTTTTTCAAAATTTGATGAAACTTTTTCAAAAGAATCTGTAGAAATAATTCCTGCAAATTGTAAAGGCAAAGATGCAAGAATTTGACCAGATTTTACTACAACTAATCCACCTTGATTCTTTATGATATGATTTGAAGCAATAGCCATATCAGAATCATCAGAACCAATTACAATCATATCATTTTCATGAAAACTCCAAGTAGATGCAAATGCACCAATATCGGCTCCAAAATTTTCAAGAAATCCAATAGTATGTTGATTTGTACCATGAATTCTATCAAAGGCAGCAACTTTCCAGATATCAGAATCTAAAGAGGCAGAAATTTGACCTTCCTTAGAATGAAGTTCAGTTGAACCTATCTTGGTAATAATTTCAGTTTGCATAAAAATAGTATTTGCAAGAACGTCTTTCTTTTTTGATTTTATAAGAAAATCATTTTTTGAGAATTTTTTTAGTTTAACAGTTTTTTTGAACCAGGGAGATATAGTTTTTTTCTTGATAGATGTAACTATTTTTCCATTAGCTACAACCAATTTTCCTCCCACAAAGACTTTGTTTGGCTTTATTGATTTTAGATCATCAAAGATTAGAATATCTGCTAATTTTCCAGGTGCTATTCCACCAAGATCTTTTCCCATGTTATAATAATCAAAATTATTTTTCGATGCCATAGTAATAGCATCTATTGGTTTGAAACCAAGTTTGATTGATTCTCTAACACAATGATCTATGTGACCAAATTTTACAATATCAAGTGGATCAAGACCATCAGAACAAAACATTAAACGATTAAGATATGTGCCATGAGACAAAACATGTGGGATGATTTCCTTCAAATCTCGTCTTATGGAACCTTCTCTTATCATAATCCACATTCCAAGACGTAATCTTTCTAATACTTGATCAAAATTGATTGGTTCGTGGCATGAGAGTATACCAGAGGAAACATATGCATTAAGTTTTTTTTCACTTACTCCAGCAGTATGGCCATTAATTATACAATCACGTTCAAGCATAGATGAAATAGATTTCATTGTTTTGGGTTCACGAAGAGTTACTTTGGTCCATGAAAAAACTTCACCCAAACCAAGAACATGAGGATGCTTTACTGCAGATATTTCTTGTGACAATGTAAGTGAGTTGCTGTTACTAAATTTTGTATCAACAGGAAGACCTCCTGGTGCAACTTGAAAAATTCTTATCGGTAAGTCTTCTCCAAGTTTAAGAAATTCTTGAAAACCTTTGTACCCTGCAACACTTACAATATCAATTGGATCTGAAAACAAAGAAGTAACACCACAAAGAAGAGCCTGTTTTACAAATTCAGATGGCAATACAAATTGATCAATATGTAAGTGAGGATCTGCAAATCCTGGAGAAACATATTTGTCTTTTACATCGATGACGGTTGTTTTTGGATCTATTGTATGTGAAGCATCAGGACCAACATATGCAATTCTATCATGAATTACCGCAATCTGAATTTTTGGAAGGATTTCTCGGGTGTAGACTGATAATAAATTGCAATTTTTTAAAATAAGATCGGCTTTTTTGTCACCCATCGCTACTGAATTCAATGAATATATCGAAGTTGCTAGGCTCGAAGTCATAGATGTTAATTGGATTTTGCGCCTATTATAGATTCAATGCTTAAATTACGGTTGAAGAGGTTTTTTTGATATGAACATTCCTAAGGTGATCAGAAAGTATTGTGCAAAATGTAAAACACATACCGAACAAAAGGTTTCCATTTACAAGGCTGGAAAAAGACGTGGCTCTGCTAGAGGTGAACGCCGACACGCAGAACGTAAAAAGGGATATGGTGGACAGAAATTTCCAAAATTAGCAAAACCAGCCAAAGTTACAAAGAAAGTTACTCCTCTAATGACATGTACTGTTTGTAAAAAGAAATACAATAAAAAAGGCATTAGAATTAAGAAATTTGAGTTGGTGGCAGCATGAAGAAAGATCATATTGAAATTCCAAAACCAGCAAGTAAATTTCAAAAAGTCAACTGCAATGAATGTGGAGAATTACAAGTGGTTTATTCTCATGCGTCAAGACAAGTTGCATGTAATTCCTGTGGAAATGCCATAGCAGAAGCAACAGGATCAAAAGCCAAAATAAATGGCAAAGTCTCAGGTAGTGTTGAGTAAATCATAATCCTGTTTTGAATTTAGATTAAATGCAATTCTTTTATCATCTATTATGACATAGTTCTCTTCTAAATTTTCTAGCGATATAATCTTTTTTGAATTTATTAAAGAAATTCCGGTGTAATGACATATTTGATCATCGAAATTTACTGGGAAATCAGATTCTAGTCCAAGTGAAGATAAAAAATTTTTAGTTACAAGAATACTAGTCCATGTTTTTTTAGAGTCAAAATGATTAACAATTTTTTGAATTATATTCTCATCCAGTAAAGGTAAATCACCAGAAGTAACCAAAACTGCATCATTGATTGATTTTAGCACTAAATTTAGATCTTCAACATAACCAATTCCAGGTGTGTCAAAAATTTCAATATTGTTTTCTTCTAGTAATTTTTTTGTTTTAGGAGAATTCGTACTAGTAACTGCTAAAATTTTTGAAAAGAGATTTGAGTTTTTTAATGAATCAACTACATGAAATATGATAGGCTTTTTGTATTTGAGTAAAAGTTTTTCATCATCTAAATTCATTCTAGTACCTTGACCGCCGGCCATAACAATGCCAATCATATTGATACAAACACCATCAGCGAAGCCAATCTTGTAAATTCATTTGTTGCACCAAGTACATCACCAGTAATGCCACCAAAACTACGAGTAGATATTGCTAAAATAAAAATAGTTAGAGTAACAGTTACTCCTAGCATCACTAGTCCAGTAGTTTCGCCAATAGCAATCACCGGAATAAGCATAATTATGAATGCTGCAGTGAGTTTTTTCTTATCTTTCATTACTTCTATAAAAGGTGAATTTGAGCCTAAGGATGCTGAATTTCCTAGACTTGCCATCAATACCATTGAGAATTTTGCTAAAATTTCGCTAATCAGAATTGTCCTAAACAAATCAAATCCACTAGTAAGAGAAATTGTAACTACAAGACCAATTAGGTATAAGACTATGCCAACAATTCCAGCAGAACCAGTAGAAAGATCTTTCATTGCTTTTAGCTTTTTATCTTTACTTCCTTTTACCATTAATCCATCAGCAAAATCAGCTAATCCATCTGCATGATGAATTCCAGTTACTATAGCAATAGAGGCTACCACCAACAAGCTAACCAATAATGGATCTAAAAAGAAAGACAGACCAAAACCAAAAGAACCAACTAAAAGACCAATTGCAATTCCAACAATAGGAAAAAGATACATGTATTTTGCAATATTTTCTAAAGTTGCATTTGAAGAAGGAAATATAGTCAAAAAGGAAAATACAGACCCAATTTCTTTAAGCATGAATCCACCATCCTATTAATGACAAAATAGTAATAATTGGAATGGTCACAATTCCAAAGAAAAGAATTGAAGTAAGTTTCATAAGTGTAATTGCAGAGCATACATGCTTTTTTGTCAGTGTAATTTCTCCGTCACCTAACTTGTAGTGATTAATCTTTTCAAATTTTGTTTCTAAAGCTCCTGCTAGTGCAGCCATTGGATATCCTGCATTAGGGCTTTCAGTTTTTTTACCATCACGAATCATTATTTTGTATGATTCCTTCCAATTATTTTGCAAAATAGCGGCTGAAATGATCATGATAAATCCGGTGAGTCTAGATGGAATATAGTTTAAAATGGTGTCACAAGTTGCTGCAAACCATCCTACATTTTTGAAGAGATCTGTCTTGTATCCAATCATTGAATCTGCAGTATTGATAACTCTATAAACAAATGCTCCAGGTAAACCAAAAATTGCAAAATAGAACAAAGGACCTGTAATTCCATCAACGGTATTTTCGCTAATACTCTCCAACACGCCTGAAATTACGTGATTTTTATCTAGATTCTTAGTATTTCTCTTAACAATCATAGACAGATTTGTTCTTGCTTTTTCAAGGTTATCTTGATCAAGTGATTCTAGAACTTTGTAGGCATGTTTTTCCATTCCTCTAATAGCAAATGTGGTTTTTAGTAATAACCCACCAATAATTACAGAGGTAATTATTGAAATGTAATCATATGGGATCATAGATATTCCAATATCCAAAATCAAAAGCAATGAAATCACAACAATGGATGTTAGAGTTATGATTAAAATTCCTCCAGCTTTTTCAATTATAGAATTTTGATTTTTTGCAGCAGGTGTAAATATTGCAATTAATCTTCCCATCCAAGCAGTAGGATGATACTTGTTTTTAGGATCTCCAACTGTTAAATCGATTAGAATTGCGATGCCGATAATAAATATAGATTCAAGAATCATTGTATCATCCTCTCAATTGATTTTATATCCATATTTGATTTGACAATTTTTGCCAATCTATCTAATTCATTATCAATTTTTGAAAGATTTTTCCTAGTCCATGCAATATCTTTGGGTTTTGCATGAAGAGAATCTTCTTCAGGCAGGTCCAAAGTGATTAATGGGATAGTTCCGATAACAGGAATCTTAGTAATGTTTTTTAGTTTTTGGAATCCAGGTTTTAGCACATTGAGGTCTCCTCTAAATTTATTAAATATGAAACCTTTTACAAGTTTTTGATATTTTTTATCAATTAAGGTCATAGTTCCCACAATACTTGCAAAAGATCCACCTTTGTCAATATCAGAAACAAGTAATACAGAAGCATCTGCTTTTTGGGCAATTCTCATATTGGCAATATCAAATTTTTGTAAATTGATTTCAGCAGGTGAACCTGCTCCTTCGATAATTACTAAATCAAAATTTTTCTGCAAAGTTTTCAATGATTTTGTGGCAATTTTAATTCCTTCAGAATTTACAAATTTTTCATAGTAATCTTTAGCATGCATTTTTTTGTAGCGTTTCCCATTTAGGTATACAATGCTATTGTAATTTCCTACAGGCTTAAGCAAAATAGGATTCAAATCAGGTATAATTTCACAGCGAGCAGCAATTGCTTGAATAGCTTGAGCACGAGAAATTTCAAACGTAGGCGTGATATATGCAAAATTTGACATATTTTGAGATTTGAAGGGTGCTACACTGAACCCTTTATCTGAAAAAATTCTACAGAGAGCTGCAACTAGTGTTGTTTTCCCAGCACCTGAAGATGTTCCTTGAATCATTAATGATTTCATGGAATCTTCTCCAATGCTTTTACTAGTTTTATGTTATCCTTGTGAGATTTAACAGCAATACGAAAATAATGGTTATTTAATCCTCTAAAATTTTTACAATCACGAATTAGGATCTTGTTTTTGAGTAACTTTTTTTGCAATTGTGTTGAATCATGAATTGTTTTGATCAAAATAAAATTTGTAGATGAATCATGGTATTCAAAACTATCTAATTTATCGATTTTATTTTTTAGATAGTTCAATTCTTTTTTAATCATTAATTTTGATTTGATTATATGAGATTTATTTTCAAGAGAAATTTTTGCTGCTTCTTGTGCTAGAGAATTAACACTCCATGGAATTTTTATTTTCTTTAAAATTTCTGCTATTTGTTTTGATGCTGCAGCATATCCAATTCGCAATCCAGGAAATCCAAAGGATTTAGTCAAAGAGCGTAAAACAAAAAGATTGTCATATTTTTTTACATAGGATATTACAGATTCATTTGATTCAGGAACAAGTTCAATAAAACATTCATCAACAAATACAAGAGAAGAAAGTTTTTGTGCTCTTTGAATTATTTTAAGCAGATGTTTTTTTGATAAAAGTTTTCCTGTGGGATTATTAGGATTGCAAATAAAGATACATCCATTTTTTGGGATTTGTGAAATAAATGAATTAAGATGTTCAGATAAATTTAATGTTTTAAAATAGGATATTTTGCCATTGTTTAGTTTTGCCGCTGTTTCATATTCTTGGAATGTTGGAATAGGGATCAAAATTTTTTTTGCTGATAAAAATGCAAAACAAAAATTATAGATTATCTCAATTGCACCATTGCCAACCACCAGATTAGACTTATCCAAATGTGTGTATTTTTTTAGGTTAGAAATTAATTCAGATGAGCCTAAATCAGGATAGTTTTGAATAGTGTCAAAATTTTTTTTTAGGGTTTTTTTTACAGAAATAGGAATTCCAAGAGGGTTGATATTGGAACTAAAATCCAATATTTGTGGATCAGAACTTTTTAAAGGATTTCTACCACCATGAATCACTGGAACATGTCTAACTATGGAAGATTTTGTTCTTATTTTCACAGTTCCAAGTAGAATTAGTCGATTTAGTATGTTGTGGTAACACAGAAAACGGTTATTAATTGAAAGGTGCTAATTACTAAATTATGGTTAAAAAAAGAGTTGCAATTATTGGAGTTACAGGTTCTGTTGGTCAAGAATTTGTACAGTCATTAAACAACCATCCATGGTTTGAGGTGACTCAAATTGCAGCATCTGAGCGTTCTGCAGGTAAAAAATACCTAGATGCAATAAAGGATTCAAGTGGAATTGTTGCATGGGATGTTGGCGGAGAAATCCCTGAATATATCAAAGAAATGACAGTAAAGTCAATTGATGAATTAGATGTATCACAACTAGATTTGGTATTTTCTGCAGTTGAATCAGAAGCTGCTAGAGACATTGAGACTAAAATGGCAGCTGATTTGCCCGTAATCTCAACTAGTTCTGCTTATAGATATGAAAATGATGTTCCAATACTAATTCCAGGAATTAATGATGAGCAAACAGAGTTACTAGATATTCAAAAAAAGAACAGGAATTGGAAAGGTTGGGTAGCACCTCTTCCAAACTGTACAACAACAGGTTTAGCAATTACACTAAAACCATTACTTGAAAAATATGGTGCAAAAAAGGTCATGATGACATCAATGCAAGCTATTTCAGGTGGTGGAAAATCAGGTGTGTCTGCAATGGGAATTACGGATAACATAATTCCATACATTCCAAAAGAAGAAGGAAAGGTAAGGCAGGAAACAAGAAAAATTTTAGGTAAACTAAAAGATGGAAAAATTGAAGAAGCAGACATTAGAATAAGTTGCACTTGTACTAGGGTTCCGGTAATAGATGGACATACCGAATCTGTTTTTGTTGAAACCACAAAGGAAATTGATCCTGCTAAAGCAAAAGAGACCTACAATCAATGTAACAAAGACATCTCTGTATTAGGACTACCTTCTGCTCCAAAAGATTACTATGCATTCCATGAAGATCCTACAAGACCTCAACCAAGAATGGAACGAACTGTTGGTGATGGAATGACTACAACAATCGGAAGAGTTGAGAAAGAAGAACTCTTTGATAACGGTCTCAAATACATGTTATTCTCACACAACAAAAAAATGGGTTCAGCAAAAGGTGCAGTATTGCTTGCAGAAATGCTATACAAAAAAGGCAAGATTTAGATAATTTTTTGAAATTTTTACAATAATAACTTTATAAGAACCAGAAATCTAGATCGACTCAGGTGTTTTAAACGGCAAAAGTAGACGATTTAGATTTACAAATTTTATCAGAATTATCTAATGATGCGTCAATTTCAGTACCACGATTATCAAAGAAAATTAATGTTAATTCATCAGTCGTATATTCAAGAATCAAAAGATTAGTGAAAAGAAAATTAATTGAACGCTTTACAATTGATGTAAATGATGCTGAACTTGGGTATAATGTAAAAGCACTAACCGGAATCAATATGGATACAAAAAAGCGCGATCACATAATTGAAGAATTATTCAAAATCGATGGAGTGAGAGAAGTTGCAGAAGTTACGGGAAGATTCGATATTTTGGTAACTATGTATTCAAAATCATTGGATCAGATGCACAAGATGGTCTCCGAACGTATTGGTAGAATTGAGGGGATACAGTCTTCAGAATCCTTTATTGAGATGAAATCACGGATGAAAGCAATGCCATATATGCCATCAAAGGGTAGTGACTAATATTGCAAAAGCAAAAGTCTGAATCCCGAGTTGCGGTATATTATGAATTAACAAAACCAAAAATTTGGTATCTACTTGTATTTACTGCATTTGGTGCAGCATTAACAGCATCTAACATTTATGATATTGAAATTTCTCCAGCAACTTGGTTGCTTATGTTATTTTCAGTTGCTGCAGGTTCAGCTGCTGCAAATACGTTGACAAATTATCATGATAGGGATATTGATGCTATCATGGAAAGAACAAAAGACAGACCCCTCCCATCAAAAAGAATCTACCCTGCTGTAAAAGCAAGGAATTTTGGATTAGCGTTAGCAGGAATATCATTAGTTTTAGCATTTGGAATTTCTTTTACTACTACTTTAGAACAAGGTGCGTGGGCAACTGCATTCATTGCATTTGGATTAGTAAACAATATTCTAGTTTATTCATATGCATTAAAACGAAATTCAAGAACTAATATTATTCTAGGAGGATTATGTGGTGGTTCACCTCCAATGATTGGCTGGGTAGCTGTTAGCATGTCAGATTTATGGACTATGGGACTTGCAATGGCAGGATTAGTGTTCATTTGGATTCCAATGCATATATGGGCTTTGACATTGCATTTTAAAGATGATTATAATAAAGTAAATGTTCCAATGCTAACTGCAGTTCAATCTGAAAAAACATCTGCACGAGCTATTGCAGGATCAACTGTGGTAATGGTATTGTTCTCAATTGCACCATTTTTCATAACTACAGAAAGTGGAGATGTAATGGTTGGTAGTGTGTATCTATGGACTGCAATAGCATCAGGTGCATTAATGATTGCATTATCAATTTGGGTAATAGTTAAGCCTATGGAAAAGGCTTCATGGACTTTGTTTAAATTTTCAAGCCCATATTTGGCAGTATTGTTTATTGCCTTAATGGTAGACTCGGCGTTATAAAATACTGTTATTCTCATCAAGACTGTTAAGTTCTTTAGTAATCTTTGAATGTTTTTCTACTAATGCTTCAAGTTCATTTTGAAGCTCAGATGAATTCCATTTTGAATTAATTAAGGAAGATAGTTTTGCAATGGCACTCCATTGAAGATTATTTTGTTCATCAATCAATTCTAAAAATCGCTTTCCTTTTTCATCATCATCCATATTTTTTTGGGATTTTGCAATGATAAAAAGTTAGCAGTGGTAATTATATAATTTAAAAGTTTTATTACCAATTAAGGGCAACCCATCATATTGAAATGCAGTATTTCAGAATGTAAACTAAAAGCAATAGAGACAATCAGCATAAGTTTTAGAGAAACAAGAAATCTTTGTAAAGAGCACTACAAATTATTTAAAAATAAAGATAAAAAACATCTTCCAAAATTTACCAAGGCATCAAAATTTTAATGAAAATTTAATGTTTTTTCAAATCTTGAGATTATTGAAAGATTTAACATCTACTATTTTTTTAACTAAGATATGGCGGTAGGGGAGAAAACAATCAGTAAAAAGAAGCCCGTAAAAAAGGCAGATCCCAAGCCAAAAAAACAAGTTAAACCTTCATCATCAAAGAAACCAGAATTTGAGAAAGCATGGAAGGAATACAATTCTGCATTAAATGGATGGAAAGAATCCCTTGCACAATGGCAAAAATCCACCAATGAAACTTTGATGACATATCATGATGCATGTCAAAAAGCATTAGAATCTGATGCAGAATTATTAAAAAAAGTAAGTTCAAGTTGGGAGAATACTTGGGAAGAAATTGGTCCACAATATATCAAACAGCAAACAAAGATGATTGAAAGTATTTTCAAAGAAACCAATATTGAATCAATTAAAAAATTTAATGAACAATGGGAAAAATTTCTTTCAACATCAGGTGACGACTCGATTGTAGCATACCAGGAAGCCATCAAAAGATTCAATCAAGCGTGGCAATCAGGTCAGATGTAATTCAATAAAAATTGCTAATTAACAAATAATTTAATTATTTTTCATTTTAATAACTCTAAAAACTTTACACTTACAAACAGAATACATTCCACGAATTGCAGGTATACCATTTTTCATAGTTGCCTCTTCAGGATTTTCAATATTTCTTTATTTTACAATTTATACAATATGTATCAAGTAGATTAGATAGTTTTTTCAGTTGTTAATTTATGAAGTTTTTTCTCAATATCATCAAGTTTTTGATTTTGTTTTTGTAATGTATGAATAATTTTTTGCTCAATTTTCGTATCTATTGATTGTTCAGGTGTTGCTTCCTCTTCTGGTTCTGTGATTGGTTCTGGTGCAAGATCTAGTTCTTGAGGAAGCTCTTCTGCTGAATCTTTTGGTAATGAGCCTCTAGGACTGGAAGGAGTTTCTGGTTCTGTGATTGGTTCCTGAGGGGATTCTAATTGTTCGGTTGATTTAGATTTAGGAATTGGAAATTCTTGTATGTCACCAAGATAATCTAATTTCACTTTATTTCCATCAATTCTTAGGTATGGTGTACCTTCAATTGAGAATGCTTGAATTTTATGTCCTTTTTTCCAGGAATTTTTTCCACTGTAAATTGTAATGTAGATTAATCCATTCTTAATATCAGATGCAATGGTTAATCGATCTATGGGTTTTCCTTTAGTAATACCTTGTTCAGTTTCTTGATGGCGTAAGGCAATATAGATTAAATGTTCAGAGTCATAACTGACTTCAGAAATTAAATAGTCAGCCCATTTATCCATTATAAAAAATAATGATTGATGTCTAGTAAATAAGCAATTTTAATTAAGATAATTCTAAAGTTCTAATTATTTGACTAGGGAATTTTGAAAAAATGAAAGAAGAAATAAGATTATAATTGGTTGAGAGTGCATATAATTAAATGGAAATATCAATAGAGCCCTGGAAAAAATTGATTATTCATGAAGTAATTGAATACAAGTTTTATGATTGGGTCAAACAAATAGCATTTAGCACAAGGTCTTCAGGTGGGGGAATACCTACAATGCAGTGGACAAATGGAATAGTCTTTTCACCAGCAAATTTTCCAACAACAAATGTCACAGCTGAAGAGCAATTGAAAGGAATTCTTCATTGGTCATCAGTGTCTTTTGCAATTAAAGAAAAATTTGAAAAACAAATTGTAAAGGAAAATGCAACAATAAATCTAGTAGATGTAAGCGTAAATGAAATTTTCAAAGAATTAGCAACAAGTTTGAAAGCTCAATCAAAATATGCAAACCTTGAATCTGGCAAAGATCAATGAATATTGAAGAAAAGATAAAAAATTGTGAAATTTATCTAAAACAGATTAAAAAATATGATCCCGATCCATTTTATGTAAATCATTTTTTTAATGAATACATCGATTCAGTAAACAATACTTATGATGATATTTTCGAAGAGGCAAACAGAGATTTTGGCTTATTTATTTTAGGAAAAATCTCACATGAAAAATTCAATGAAAAAGCAAAAATGAAAAATGATCAAAATGCACTAAAATTTTCAGAATGGTTTTCACAAAAATTTAATCAAGAACATGAAAATTCATATCCAAATTTTATGAAAAAAATATGTAAATTTAAGAGTAAATCAGAAAAAATTCCGGAGATTAAAATAATGATTAGAGCATCAAACCGTTACAAAGATGATGTTAATCAACAAATCAAAGTTAATTTAAGTAATGAAAAACTACGATCAAAAGAAGAATTACATATAGAAATTAAAAGACAATTACCAATTTTTTTAGAAATTATAAATCATAAAAGAAATAAAAAAAATGAGCCTAAAGTAGGTGAAAATCAAATAAATGCATCTGCATTTTTAGATATTGAGGATCACACAGACATCGAAATTGCATATGCATCTGAAATCTACATATCTGTTATGAAACGATTAGTTGATGAATCAAGGAAAAAAATGAAAGAATTAACAACATGGTATAATTAAATTAATTTAAAAATCCAAAAATTGATGGTGTATTCTTAATTTTGATAATTGGTAAATATGAAAATCCATGTTCAATACTATTAGAAAATTCTGGATCTTTTCCTTGATTTCCCTGATATTTTAGAAAATGTTTTGAAGGCTCAGAATCTAATTTGACATAATTGAAATTATAGTATACCTCATCCATTTCCAATGATGTGATGTACCCCAAAACCCAAGATTTTTTGTGTTGTAGTGTATACAGAGTAAGATTGGGTTCATCTGGAAATTCAGGATTATATGTTAATCGTGCTAAACTCCCTAAATCTCTAACTTGTATTGGATGAAATTGATCTGGGAGTTTTTCTGATTTTATTGGAAGCGGTGAAATTTCTGATTCCATATTAACAATAGGGGCATAATTTGAGATATTTTTTGTAGATTCCACAATGTCACAAATTTCTTTATCTCCTTTCACCTGATATGAAACATATCTACCAATTTTTGTCATGGGGGCATAAAAAATCATCAAAGTATTTGCAAGTGCCAAACTACTTGAAATGATTCTGAAACCGTCAAGTTCTTGAGAATATACTCTTCTAGGATATTCTTGAAATGCACAAGCGTATCTTGCTAAATCATTAAAACTAGATAATTCAATAAAACATTCATTCTGAGTAATTTCCATCACAGAATTATGAATGGATTACGTTTTATTCTTTTGAAAACATAATTGGATTTTATTTGGTCTCTGAGGATTAGTCTTTGCCAATTATTACCATCCATTACCAATCATTACCAATAATATATATATCAGTGTAAAAGTATGATAGCATGAGTACACAAACTCAATCAAACAATGTATATTCAATGTACAAGCAAAATGTGCAAAAATACTTTGAGAATATTTCAAAAATAACTCCACAGTATTTTCAAGCTATGACACAATTACAAGAAGAATGTATGAAAACATGTGAAAAAACAATCAATGCGTCGGTATCTGTGCAACAAGAATTTGCTAAAAAAAACTGGAATTGTTTCTGATATTCCTGATACTGCAATTATAGATACTAACAAGCAAATTGTTCAAGCAAGCACAGTAAATAATCAATTTGTAAAAACAACAATTGATGCAACTGTACAAAACTTCAAAACATTCAACGATAACATAAACGCATTTGCTGAATTGAATAAAAACGCAATCCAATCCTGGATTAATCCTATCGCACACAAAAACTAGTGTGATTGGTTTTTCTTTTTATTTTCTTTATTCTATTTTGCTTAGAGCTAAAAATGATAGTTTTCAATAACTCAAAATTTTGTGAAGTTATTATGATTTATTAATAATATAAGTAATTTTAAGAAATTGATAATCAAGAAAAATTCAATGTTTTGAAATATTTTGAACCTTTTTTAGATTTTGTTTATCAAAGTATTCCATTACAAAATGAAAAATAATTAGTTTGCCAAAAACAACCATTGAGATTAATACTAAGATAGATTCACCAAGATAAAACAGATAGGTTGTTACTCCAATGGCAGTCATAACTTCTATAGCAGTACAACTACAAAAAAAGAGTAATTTTTGTCTCAATTCAGTGAATTAAGATTTTGGCCACATTGTAGTCCAAGTTTCAGCGAATTTCTTCATCATTTCACCATATGCATTCATCTGTTCTAGTCCAGATGAACTGAGAGTCTTTTGCCAGTTTTCAGTAAATTGCTTGAAAGTCGAAGCATTGGAATCACTTATGGCTTTTTGCCAGTTTTCAGTAAATTCTTTGAAGGAATTCATTCCAACGTCAGCCATTGATTTTTGCCAATTTTCAGTAAATAATTTCATGGTTTCAGTACTAGATTCAACAGTTGCTTTATCCCATACTTGGTTGAATTTTTCTTGCATGTCACTACTTGCTTTTTGTATTTGTTCATAAACAGTTTTCCAGTTGTCAAGTGATTTTGTATATTCTTGCCATAGAGAATCCCATTCATTATTTTTATCTTTTTCAGACAATAACTAAAGATAGTTTTTGCTATTCTTAAATGGATCTATAGAAATTAGGATGAGTTCATTTTTGACGTTTTTGTAGACGTTTTTCCATTCTGAGTTTACCTTCCTCAAATTTGGTTCTATCTTCATCTGTTTTAAGTGCTAATTTTGGAGCATGTGTAGGTTTTCCATTTTTATCCAATGCTACAAAAGTTACAAAGGCAGTTCCAGTAAGAGTTCTTATTCCTGTTACGATATCCTCAGCTTCTGCATTTACTTCAATTTCCATTGAGGAGTTATGAACATAGTTTATTCGTGCATTTAATTTGAGAACATTTCCAACAAAAACTGGTTTTAGGAAATTAACACTATCCATAGATACAGTAACCGCGTTTGATTGAGAATGTCGCTGAGCAACAATTCCTGCAACCATATCAATATGCTTCAAAATTTCACCACCAAAGACATTCCCTGCAGGATTTGCATCAGAAGGAAACATCCTAACAATTACTTCTGCATGAGATTCTGAAGGACTTTTTTCACTTATTTGGGAGTTTTTTGAGGACATGATTTTGATTCACTATGATTTTTTCTTCATCCAATTTAATTTAATCAGTTGATTTGATTATTTGAGATATTTTTCTAGATTGATTTTATCGATTTTTGGGATCTTAGCTAATTCAAAACCTTCTGGACGTTTAGAAAGAGAACGAGTTGCATCAATTCCCATTTTAGCAGTTTGTAATTTCTTTTGATCACTAGAAGGATCAAGACTCGAGCCACGAACATTTTTAAGAATTACTAGATCTTTGTCAGCTTGGAATCTTGTAGCCATTGCATACTCTACTGATTCTGCATTATTAGGATCAATATCTTCATCAACTACAGTTACTTGTTTTAACGAACGATGTGAGTCAAATGTTTTTTTAATTATTTTTTTGGGGTCAGAATCACTTTTCTTTCTAATTTGTACAACTGCATGTAACCAATTACATCCACCATTAGTCATAGAAACTTGTTGTGTTTGAGGAAATGCCTTTTTCAGTTCACCATTTAGTTTAGATTCAATTGGCATTCCCATTAGTAATCTATGCTCGGAATATCCAGAAAGAACATCGTGAAAAATAGGATTGTTTCTAAAGAATAGATTTTCAAGTTCAAAAACAGGTTGAGATCTTTTATGATCATATGTTTGAAGCATTTCAACCATCCATTCAGGATGAGTTTTATCACGAAGAATTTTTCCTTCCATTACAATTTCTG
>Ga0224512_10000181_pt1 | contig 67815 bp, 64 predicted proteins | sample SF_May12_sed_USG_4_FD_169103 | JGI IMG/M metagenome (GOLD analysis project Ga0224512, IMG submission 169103) | Sediment microbial communities from San Francisco Bay, California, United States - SF_May12_sed_USGS_13 | ecosystem: Environmental > Aquatic > Marine > Sediment | place: USA...
CACCTCGGCCGAAAGAACAATCTTGTGGCGGTTGGGTTTTTAGTCTTTGTTGCCGGCCAAAGCCTGGTTCTGTCGACAGCAGCGACACCGCTTGATTCAGGCGCGCCGGTGTTTGCCGCTGGTGTATCTCTGTGGGCAGCGTCCCTCGTTCTAATCAGCATTCCTGCCGTGATGCCGCTTTGGGTTCGAGTCGTAGCAACAATGGCTGCGGTCTTATTTTCTGTTGTTGCTGTGCAACTATTTCAAGGGCAGCCGCTAGATGCCTTATCGAGGCCGTTACCGTTCTTTGCGTACCCGCTTTTGGCGGCAACGATGTTTGGTTGGGCGTGGGCACACTATCGCCCCGTCGTCTAACTATGTGATGGGGCCGACAGCTCGGCGTTCGCTATTGGCCGTAACTCGACGGTCGCTGAGATCAGGCTATGATTTCTCCTACTGACCTATAGCCGACGTTGGTGACTTTAAGAGTAAAACCACGTCACGCATGACTCTCGCATAGTAATTTCTGATTAGGTGGCATGTCATGGCTTATGACGAAGGGGTTGCACAGCGGCTTCGAGAATACTTTGAAGGGCAATCCGATATCGTCGAGAAAAAGATGTTCGGTGGAATAGCATTTATGCACTCTGGCAATATGTGCTGCGGGATTGTGGATGACGTGCTAATGGCGCGGGTTGGGCCCGATGCGTACGCCGCCGCATTGGAACGCCCACATACGCGGGTAATGGACTTCACCGGCAAGCCCTTGAAAGGATTTGTTTACGTAGACCCGCCTGGATTTGCCGAAGACAGTCAACTTGGGGAGTGGATAGATCTCTGCCAGTCATTCACAAGCTCACTTCCACCGAAATAGATGCCTGGCACTTGTGCCCCGTGCCAACCGACATCCTCGAACGGCCACTTGTGGCCGGAAGCGGCCTTTCAATTTCCTAACAATGGTGACGTTGGACTGACCGCTATCGGTGAAAGCGGACATTCCCAATTGCGCAGATAGGCCCATATAAGTCAGCCACCCGGCAAAATCATCGACTTTGTACTACGCTAGGTTCATATCACCGATATAGGCAATTTCTAGCCTACTTTGAGGAGGTTCTCACCTCATTGAAGTAAAATTCATGGTGGCTGCAAGACGTTAACGAAATGGTATCAGGCTTCATAAGGCGCGTAGGGTGAGTGACAAAGTGGAAGAGACCGCGCTATCTGAGCAGTCAGATGAGATAGAGCGCCTATTTGCATTCGCACCAGTCGGACTCTGCTATTACGATACGGACCTGCGATACCGCTATCTCAACAGGTGGCTAGCACGTATCAATGGCGTTCAGGTGGAAGCATGCCTGGGGAAAACACTTGAGGAGGTGCTTCCAATCCTTGCGGCTAAAGTCGCGCCGCGACTTCGCAAAGTGGTCGAAACGGGGGAGGCAATCATCAATGTGGAGATCAAAGCGGAGACACTGGCTCATCCAGGAAAGCCGAGGCACTTCAGGAACAGCTATTATCCGGACAAGAGCAAGGACGGCACCGTCATTGGCGTGTGCTGCGTAGTCCAGGACATCACCGCCCAAAAAGAGGCAGAACTCGAGCTCGTTAAACGAAGCAAGCAGCTTGAGCACCTCGCTCTGTACGACGCGCTAACCGGACTGGGTAACCGAAACCTGTTTCTGAAGCAGCTGGAGCATCTGATCGCCATCGCAGGACGCAAAAAAGAAGAGGTCGCTTTGCTTGCAATGGATCTCGACGGGTTCAAAGAGGTCAACGACCGACTGGGCCATGCTGGAGGCGATGCGGTATTGCGAGAATTCGGTGCTCGTCTGGGCCAAGCTCTCAGGAAGGCCGATCAAAAGTATCGTATCGGCGGTGACGAGTTCGCCGTACTGCTTGAGCCAGGGTGCAATAGCCACGACGGTGCTCTCGCGGTGGCCGAAAAGATTGCGAGACACACAGCAGCGCCCATGGATATCAAAGGCTACGACTGCGCGATTGGCGTCAGCATAGGGGTCGCCGTTTTCCCTCAACACGGCGAAGATCCGGATACGCTTCTTCGAAAAGCTGATGCCGCGATGTATGAGGCAAAAAAAAAGCACCAGGTTGTTGCTGGGGCTTCCGACTTGGACGCCACCACTATTCTCAAGAGGCTACACTCAGATACGTGACTCTGTAATCGCAGTGTTGCCCTGTTGCGAATGTCCGCATTTGGCCGTTAGCGGAAGGTTGCGATTTCCCTAAAGCAGGTGCTCGAGCGGCCGGTTTCCGGAAAAGCGGACACTCGCGTAACGCCCCAATACTCGGTTGTGCCCGACACTTTTAATGACGAAATAACAATAATGCATTGTATGTCGGTAATTAAGTCTGTCCGTTCGTATTCAAGTCGGCCCGGATCGAGGTCCAACAGCAATTTAGCCTGTCCGACAAGCGTGCATCTTTGGCTTAAATCTTGGGATCGAACCCAATAATTTCACTCGCGAACAAGCCGGTAGATTCGCCGCTGTCCTTTTGCTGATCGTGATTACCCAGGCCGCTTCTGGCCGTAAGCAGTAGTCCGGGTGTTAAACTGATGAACGACGGCTACGGGTCAGTAGCAGTCGGCCGCAAAAGGCAAGACCCACAATTCATGACTAGCTTTGATTCAAATAGGGAGAACAGACATGAAACGCAAAATGTCCTTGGAGCACGCAGTTGAAGCCTTCGCCGGGTTCATGGTGCTGTTATCGGTCGTTCTCACATATTTTGTCCACCCGCTCTTCGTCTGGCTGACGGTATTCGTAGGCGCTAACCTGTTCCAGCAGTCGTTTACCGGATTTTGCCCGGCCACGATCATTCTGAAAAAGATCTTTTCGCTGGAGACTGAAGCGGAAATCGCACGTTTGCCAAGACGTTAAGTGCACTAGATGATCAGGAATCTTCTTGTCATTCTGATGCTTGGCATACTTTTCGCAGGGTGCACAACTGGGTATGCTCCCCCAGAGCAAATGACAGTTCAGGGTGTTATGAAGCACATTCCTGCCAGCGTCAGAAGTTCGCAAGCATGGCACGGTCATCAATTCATGGTTGGCAGCACGCCAGTTATTCCGACGGCAGCTGTACCTGAGAAAGAACTAAAATGGCATGTTGGAAAATCGGTGGTTGTCTCGGGTATCTGGCATGCCGGCCAGCAGTGGCGGCCTACCGAAGAGGAAAAGAATATGCCCATGCCTGTCTACCGGGATGAGCAGATCATTATCCGCGGTGAAGGATTGAAGGTATCGTCAATACAACTTTCAAAATGAAGAAAGCATCGTTTCGGCGGCTCTAGCAGTAATTCAATAACGATTAATTGCGCCGACACATCATCTAAGTATTGCCCCGGGGAGTCATGACGTGGACCTTAAGACATTAGCTACGGTTTTTGGGATAGTATTTCTTGCCGAACTTGGCGACAAAACGCAGCTTGCTACGCTTCTCTTTGCATCAAAATCGCCTGATAAGCTGTTCGCGGTATTTGTCGGCGCTTCCGCAGCCCTGATCGTTGCGTCTGCCATAGGCGTGGTAGCCGGCGGCGTTATCTCTCAATATTTTGGTCCAAAACATCTTTCGTATGTTGCAGGAGTTGGCTTTCTGCTGATTGGCGCATGGACAATTTGGCAAGCTGCGCAATTGACCTGATCCGAGAGAGCTGGCGGCCGAGCGACTGCTATTGGCCGTACGCAGAAGTCCAGGTGTTAAACTGATAAACGACTGCTACGGACCCAACGCGGACATCGTTATCGAGTCGCTGGTTTGCAAGATGTTATTCTGCTGAAATCATCGGCAACCACATTCTACTTAACTTTGGAGGGCTTTTGTTGTGGTCAAGTTCGGGCTGCATGCCGTTGCCGTTCTTTATTCGGGTGGAACGGTCGCTCAGTTACTCAAACTACTTTACGATTTTCCGTGGCAGGAAATGCCATTCATTATCGACTGGCTGATCGTCATTCTAGGTACTATTGGCGTAGTGGCTCTGGCGACGAAGACCCGGCACATCGATTATCGCGGCTGGTGGGAAAGGCCCATCCACTTCTTGATCATTGCGCATTTGAGCGTTTCGGTGATCCTTCACTTATGGACAATTTACGTACATAACCATGATTTATATGTGGCGTTCCCACTTGAGTACAGTTATTTTGCGCTTGCATATTTCGCGTTTTTTGCTTGGCGATCGTGGACCATCAGGCTCGTAAATCGCGAGCAATTAGCAAATGATGCGTAATGATACGCTGCAGTTGCCCACTTCAATGTCCGCATCTGGCCGTTAGCGGAAGCCCAGGTGATAAACTGCTTAGTGAAGGCCGCTGACCCGTTACACACTGTCGCAAGGTAACGAAGCAATTTAGTATGTGATCCCGCACTCTTGCACGATAATTCCTGGTTAGGCTGCATTTCTTGCTCTATGCAAGCATTCGAACTCAAGGCTCCCCCAGTCGCACTTGCTGTCGTATTCGCTGTCGTCATGTGGGTTGTTTCGACCGCCTGTTCCGTCGCCTCGCTCCCTTTGCCGGGTGCTTCGATCGTCGGTTTCGCCTTCGCTTTTATTGGCGGCGGAATTGCAGTCGCTGGTTTATCCGCTTTCAGGCGACACAGCACGACGGTGAATCCAATGAAGCCAGAGACGACGACGTCAATCGTTACTACGGGGGTCTACCGAGTCACCAGGAATCCGATGTATTTGGGTCTTGCCGTTGTACTTGTAGGGTGGTCGATATACCTGGCGAATTTGGCTGCACTGCTATTAGTTCCAGCGTTCGTTGCATACATGACGCGATTCCAAATCAAGCCCGAGGAGCGCGCATTGCTGGCAAAGTTCGGGTCTAGCTTCGCCGACTATATGGCAGCGGTGCGCAGGTGGATATGAATGCGGTCTAACAAGACGCTGCACTTGCAACAGAACCTATATGGAACGAGCGCTTCTGGCCGATAGCAGAAGTTTAGGTGTTAAACTGCCGTGCCTCGGGTGCGGTGAAGAAAGGAGATTCCTATGTTGCACCGAATACTGCTGGTCGTGTTGATCGTTGCGGGTTTAGCCGGCTGCGGTGTTGCGGACCAGGAACCCGCTGCGGCGCCGGACGCTGTTGACAATGCGAGGGCGGCGGCGGACGAGCGTACCGCACAGATCGATACTGAGCGATTGTCGACAATCGTCAAGGTCCTGGCTTCTGACGATTTCGAAGGTCGGGCGCCCGGAACGCCCGGCGGCAGAAAGACCGTCGAATACCTGACCGGGCAATTCGCAGGCCTGGGCCTCGAGCCGGGCGGCAAGAACGGTTCCTGGATCCATACAGTGCCGCTGATCCGGACCCAGGTGCAGACACCCGCAGTCATGACTTTCAGCGTTGGCGGCGCGACGCAGACGCTGGAGCAGCAGACCGATATCGAAGCCAGTACCGTGCGGCCGGTCCAGTCGATCGCGATCGATGCGCCCGTCGTGTTCGTCGGTTTCGGTGCCTACGCGCCCGAGCGGGACTGGGATGACTATGGTGATATTGACCTCAATGGCAAGGTCGCGCTCTATCTTGTCAACGATCCTGACTTTGCTGCTGCGCCCGACGAGCCCGCTGCCGGGCGTTTCGGAGACCGCCGCATGACCTATTACGGACGTTGGGCGTACAAATATGCCGAAGCGGCCCGTCGCGGCGCCACAGCCGCACTGGTAATCCACGAAACGGAGGCAGCCGGTTACGGCTGGAATGTTGCGTCATCGTCGCCCGGTGAAAACTACGCCGTGGTACGAGACGAGTCCGAATCGGATCCGGTTACGTTACAGGGATGGTTGCATGGCGATGCGGCCGCCGATCTCTTCAGTGCCGCCGGTTACGATCTCGACGAGTTGCGCGTTCACGCACGCAGTCCGGACTTCGAGGCATTTGAGCTTGACGACGTCACTTTTGGCGCCGATCTGTCGGTGAAGGTCGAGACTATCGAGAGTAGCAACGTGCTGGCCAAATTGCCCGGTGCAACCCGTCCCGATGAGATTCTTATGGTATCTGCGCACTGGGATGCCTATGGCCTTGGCGAGCCCGATGCGCAAAGCCGTACGGTGCGGCCGGGCGCCAATGACGACGCTCTCGGTACGGCCGGTGTTCTCGAGATCGCCCGTGTTCTTGCGGAAGGCCCGCCGCTGGAGCGCAGCGTTGTGTTCGCGGCCTGGACGGCCGAGGAGAGCGGTCTGCTCGGGTCGGAAGCCTACGCTAACGATCCCGTCTATCCGCTGGAGAAGACTGTCGCGAATCTGACGCTGGATATCCTGCAAACTGCCGGCCCGGCCCGCGACGTGATCCTCGTCGGCGAAGGCCAGAGCGACCTTGAGGACGATCTCGCAAACGCGGCTGCCCGCCAGGGACGCGCTGTGACGCCCGAGAGCCTGCCGGAAAATGGTTTGTTCTTTCGTGCCGACCACTTTTCATTAGCACGGCGAGGCGTGCCGGTGCTGTTGATCATGGGTATTGCAGGCGGCGCGGATCTGGTCGAGGGCGGACGCGAAGCGGGCGATCAATGGATCGCCGATTACATCGGCAACTGCTATCACCAGACCTGTGACGAGTGGAGCCCCGACTGGGACCTGCGTGGTGCCGCCGAGGACATTGAGCTTTTCAGAAGCATACTCGAAGATTTGGGCAACTCGACACGCTGGCCGCAGTGGAAGGCAGGCTCGGAGTTCAAAGCAATTCGAGAGCGAAGCGCGAACTAGACTCCGCCCTGGTTTAGTCCACCCGTCAATACGAAGACCTGAAAGTCCTTCTGTTTGAGTACGAAGGCCGCGGCTGAGCTGCGCCGGCCGGTATCACAACAGACTACGTACTGTTTTCCAGGGTCCAGCATATTGAGCTTATGACGAAGAACATAAAGCGGCATATTCAGGGCGCCATCCTTATGGAAGATCTTGAATTCACTCGGCAGGCGGACATCGAGCCATTGACCGCCGTTGGCAACGACCTTGTCCGCTTCATCCTGGTTCAACCAATCGAGCATCGGCTCTTTTAGGAGGGCCTGAAAGTCGTCTTTCCCCAATCGCATCAAGACGCCGTCCGTTTGCATCTTTATTGTTGCACTGCATTTTGTCTCTGAGAGCAATGCTTCCTCACCGAATGTGTCGCCGACAGTGAGCTCAGCCAGATCGATGCCCCTGTCACTCAAAGGCGTCTCACGTGTCACCATGCAGCGGCCACGACTAATGACATAGAAATAGTCGCCTTCACTGCCCTGCTGGATAACGACGTCTCCGGCTTTAAAGTTAACCTGCTGCAGGCGCATGAAGATGGTCTGAATATTCGCCGGCGGTATCAGCTGGAAAGCCTTGACATGAAGAAAGGCGGCCATCCAGTCTCCGGTCTCCTTAAGTTTTTCGGCGCCGAAGTCACCAACCTCATAGATACCGGTCTGATCCCAGGTCAATGATACATCCAGAAAATCGCTATCTATGCTGATGTACTTGACGTCGCCCGCCGCTACGGCAGTCCGTTGGCGTGGCAGTAAGTTGTCGATCGGGCTGCGTGCTTCATCCGTCCCACCAGCGATGGTCTGAACGACTTTGTCGCCTTCCATGAGCCCTATCGTTCCGGACAGCACATAGACCGTCCGCTTATCTGTATCGCCTTTCTTGAAGAGAGTCTGTCCGCGGCTTGCTTCCCGCAATTCGATCTTGTCGAGAATCGCACGGAGAGTATCCGTCTTCAGCCCGGACAGTGGGGAAAGGCTCCTGAGTTGAGCGGTATCGAATTTATTAGCCATAGAGTGCGGGAGCGTCCTCTCCCGGAGGAGTTCCGGTCCGGGATGCGTCGAAGTCTAACATGAGATAAATGCCTGCTGTCCCAAGGTAATATTGTCCTGGCCATGCGCTAAGAGGCGAATGCTGATGCCGAATGACCAGGACTTTATCGACTTTGTTGTTGACCAGGTGCAGAACAGAGGTGAAGTGACGTACCGCCATATGTTTGGCGGGACGACGTTGTATGTGAATGGCAAAGTGGTCGGGCTGATCTGCGACAATCAGCTGTTCGTCAAACCGACCGAGGCGGGTCGTGCTTACATAGGGGCGGTCGTTGAAGCTCCGCCGTATGAGGGGGCTAAAAACTCGTTCCTCATCAAGGACGAGATCGAAGACGCAGAATGGCTCACCGAGCTACTGGTCATTACGGAAAATGAACTTCCGCCGCCAAGGCCGAAGAAGAAACGCAAGAAGTAGAGGGTCGTCGTGTCTCGCCAGCCCTGGGTACGCTGTCCTTGATTCCCGCTGGTAGATCCCTGCGCTGCCCAGCCTCGTAATTCTCACAATAATACTCGTCGTTATTTGTTGGTCGACGGTTCTATGGACCTTGGCAGATGCGTTTCATCCGGAAAATGGCTGGTTCCGTCCAGAGAGTCGACTCGCCTTTTATTTTCCGTGGCTTCGATACGTACTAATCGTCGTTTTAATTACGTTGTTTCTTTTGCCTGTGCTTGTTTGGCTACTGGCCTATTCCTAATCAGATGATCGTAATTTCATAGAAATGATTGCACACAAGTCCTCCACTAAAGGCTGGCGTCCTGCCTGCCGGGGGCGACCTGGTTTGTCTTTGGTGACACCCACATCGTGATTACCGCGCGAAATACGAATTTGCTGCCGGTATCCGTAACGGTAACCGTGACTGGCAATTCGGTTGCCTCGGCGAACGTTGGTATCGGATCAATTTGTGCAGTGGCTATGAGGCCTGTTTCGGCCTTCGCGATGTATTCCACGGCCATGCCCTTCGGAATCCAGCGATAGCCAGAGGGGACTGTCACCTCGGTCATAGTTCCGCCGGCAAGCTCGGCCATGTTGCACATCGCAATGCAAAAACCAGGGCGCAAGTCGACGAACCTTGGTCGTATGCTGCCGAAGTAGGGAGCTTTCCAACAAACCAGCCGGGTAAACACCCATTTTCCGGCCGGCTTCCTGGACAGACGCTGCCAGGTGGCCAAGGTAGAATTGAGTTGCTCCATCAGAGCCTTTCTTCGTGGCAGAATCGCGACACAGTCGGTCAAATTCCAGTCATCAATACGCTTATACTTTACTGGATTTTGTTACTCATGAGTCGCAACAGTCATGTGCGAATTGTTTGCAATGTCGAGCCGGTATCCGACATCTGTCGGTTTCTCGTTGGAAACACTCGCCCGTCGCGGTGGCCACGACGGGCCCCACAAGGATGGCTGGGGCGTTGCCTACTTCGAGGATCACGACGTGTTCCTGCTGCGCGAGTCGAGTCCTGCTGCAGAAAGTGGCCTGGTGAGATTCATGGAGAAGAACGGGCCGCCGAGCAATCTCGTGCTCTCGCATATCCGCCTGGCGACCCAGGGCGAACCGGCGCTGCGCAATACGCAACCCTTCCAGCGCGAACTTGGCGGACGCGCGCATGTGTTCGCCCACAACGGCAACATGCCGGGCATCAGAGAAAAATGTTGTCTCGAATCCCACCGCTTTTCGCCGGTTGGCGATACCGATTCGGAGTTTGCGTTCTGTTGTCTGCTCGAGCGGCTTGGGCAACTGTGGGACCAGTCAAGCGGTGCGCCGCCGTCGGTCGACGCACGCCTGGAGATTGTGGCCGGTTTTGCCGCCTGGTTGCGACCGCTCGGCGCATTCAATTTCGTATATTCGGATGGCGAAACGCTATTCGTTCATTCGCACCGCCGGACCCAGAGCGATGGCGAGCTCCGGCCACCGGGGCTGCACCTGCTTGCCCGTTCATGCAACGAACAGGCCGTCGATCTGAGTCAGTCCGGTGTCATGCTGGCCCCTCTGGCTCAGGAGCTGGCGCTCGTCGCGAGCGTGCCATTGACCGACGAGCCGTGGGAGCAAATAGGTGAGGGTGAGGTCATTGCACTGACGCAAGGGATGGTCTCGGCGCGCATGCCGGCTGCGCCTGCCACTGCAGCGTGACAATGACGCTACTGCGCTGCTAATGACGCTTGCGTCGCCACCGTCCGGCGTCATCTTTTGCATAAACCCGTTCTACTGCTCCCCAGGCCACTTTGTGCGCCGTTTCCTCGTGTGAATCGCGGCCCCGCCGCTTTTTTGGATCCGCATATTGCTTCCATGCATTGTTGAATGCCTTGCGATAAATCTCTTGCGCATGACGAGGTAGATGTTCACGAACACTCTGCGGTAATTCGGATTCGGTTTTGTAGGGCATGGTAAAACCTCTTGCTTTGCTCATTCATTTTCACTGGTGACCCGTACAACGACGGGGCCGTCGGGCTCGATTGCAATACAAAAATTGATGGGACGACAGCAAACCCGGCAATCCTCTATGTAGACTTGTTGAGGAACCGAGGGGTCCACTAATACGTCGATGCTCTCCCCGCAATAGGGACATTCAATGTGCCGTTCACTGAGCTCTCGCATCCGCATCTAGTCTCGCGCGCCGTCGTGTTTCGAGGCATCACCAAAGCGTCGCGGACGAACCCAAAACCAGCTCGCAACAACCGCAGCCGCAAAGGTCGTATAACAAACAGTGAATACCCATGCGGGCGCTTGGTAATACAGAATAGTTTCCAGCCAGTGTGATATGAAAGAACCGGAGTACGCTGCGGAACCCGCGCGCTCCCGCAGCGCCATTTCCCAGCTTGTAAGCGGGCAAATCACACCGACCCAGGACTGCAGCACGACAATGCCTATTGCAGCCAGGTGTATTACGCGAAACCATGGATTTAGTATCCACACCCAAGTAAGAAGTTTCCCGACAAGAATCAGCACCAGGCCAAGGACGACAAACGTAACGAACAAGACGTGACTAAATAGAAGAATGTCGGCGGCGATGAGAAACAGGAAGTCGGACTCCATCTGTGCCACCTAAGGTCAATTCCAAAGAGTGTTCAGTATCTGGCAGGAATGGTGCGTCTGCAAGATGAGCGTCAGAGGCAGCGCTGGACCTTGATCAAGGCGACGTTAAGGGAGTCAAGGCTGGGGTCATCCAGGGCTGGGGCTGGCTTGCACATCACACGGGTGGCCTTGGGCGACGCGCCCAGTACTCAGTAGCTCCAACTCTTGATGAATTGCTCGATGCCCAGGACGCGATGCAAGCAGACGACGATCCCAAGACCGAAAAGCTGGCGAAAGAGTTTAGTGCGATCTGTCGTTCGCACCAGGATTACATTTGGGAGCGACTGAGCGGCAGTAGCGGCGATACCCGCGGCACCGCATTATTTTCTGTTTATTACGTTTGTGATGAAACTCGTGAAAAGCGAGCCGATGAAATCTTTGAGAAAGACTTCGCGCCAATTTTTGACAAGTTCGTAGCGGATGGAAAGATCACCAACCTGGGCTGGAACAGTCATTGGGTTGGCGGCAAGTACCGGCGACTGCAAACCGTGTCAGGCATGAATCATAAATCCCTGCTGGCGGCTCGTGGTGAACTCATCACTGCAATGTACGGGGATGATAACGAAGCAGGCAAGGAGTTCACGTCCATATGCGGTTCGCATAAGGACTGTATGTGGGACATGCAGCTGGCTACTCCATAAAGCCGGTTAATCGACTTATCGAGGCGCTCCCGATGGAGCGCCTTTTTGTTTGCGCATCTGGTTAACAAGCTCCTCCGCTGCAAGGCGGCGGCGGACGTCAGGGTCCGGTCTGCTCGGCTGGGACTCGAGGTTACCGATGTAGTCGTCGGGAAAACCATGGTAATGCGCCCCCTCGATAACTATCGATTTGTACCAGTCGTACGGCAATAACTCTCGGACGATGTGCGTGGTTGCGGCGACGTAGGTGAAAACATCATATGCCTTGCTGGCCACTCTCACACCGTATCGAGCGTGGTCGTAGCCCTTGCCGAGCCCCTCTGCGACATCGAGTAAACGTTTCTCCACTATCGGCAGTTCATAAATAGCGACATATGCGGTGCTGTCCGCGCGTCCTTTATTGGCCAGATTACATTTGCTGGAACCGTCGTGACTGCGCTTCGAAAACGACACGCCATAGCCGTCCAGCCGCGTTGTTGCAACGAGTCTTGCGTTCGGAACGCGCTGGATAAGGCGATATGGATGCAGATTCGAGCCGTAGGCAAGATAGTGCAGCGTGTTATCTCGTTTCACTCGGCTACCGGCCTATGGTCACTACGATCGAACCGCGACCGCCGCGCATAGTCTTCTTGTTATTTGCGAGCGCATTCATTTGCAGGCAGTCTAGCATTGCAGACGATGCGTCTGATGGACTGCAGGTATGAAACAGCCCCCTTCAAATTTACCGCTCAGGCTGCGGAAGAAACATGGATCCGGTGCGCGCCGCGATGTAAGTGCGGCAGACGGAGAGCGCCTGGTTCTTGCACAGTCGTTTGGGTACAGCGTCTTCGCCGGGCTAATTACGATCGTGATCTTTTCAGTGCTTTGGGTCGCGCTGTCGTCGCTGACCAGCCGGGTTTTTCCCTGGATGACGGTGGTGCTCGGCGCCATGCTGGGACTTGCGGTACAGCGCGCCGGTCGTGGCGTCGACTGGCGCTTTCCCGTGCTGGCGGCAGCGCTGACGCTGCTTGGCGCACTGCTGGCCAACATTGTCGTCGCCGCTTCTTATACGGCAGAGACATTCGACACAGGAACGCTACAGGTATTACGCGCAGTTACGAGCATGACCTGGCCCGTGTTCTTCTATGAAGTGCTTACTGCCGCCGATGGTTTCTATGCGCTGTTTGCCGCCGGTCTTGCCGCTTTCCTCGCAAACAGGCAGCTTACAAGATCGCAGTACTATGCATTGCGCTTGTGGCGCGCCGAATCAGACCGGCATCACTAAGGGGTTGTCGCTGGCTATCGCCGAGCCTTTGAACGACGCAAGCTGCTTGGCCACCAGTTGCTCGATGTCCTGGACCGCGTTGGCGATCCCCAGGAAAAAAGCGGGCTCCCGGCGCAAGAGAGACCAGTTTCCGGTCTCGAGAATACGAACCAGGTGCATAATGTTGCTGCGGATAGCTTCGATGTACGGATTGTGGCCGTTGTACAGGACCTCGATGTAGCGATAGACCCGATTGAACTTGGAGTTCAGTCGTTCACGCATGACCTGCTGATAGAACGCGGGCGTCTTTTGCAACAAGTCCTTGCCGGATTTGTATCGCACCATGTATTCGCCAGGCGCGGCATTCTCTACAGCGACGCCGCCGACTACAAACTCCTTGTACAGGCGATCCCGGCACTTCTCGAGATAGCAACGGTCGGCCATTTGCGCGATCAGGTCTGCGGTGCCAATGAGGTGCCCGCAAATAATGTCGCGTGGGTCGTCGAGTTCTATTTTATCGAGATCCAGCTCATAACCGGTGAAGTGCACGATCATACTGCTGATACCCACATCCTTGGCCAGGCCAAGGTTAGGCAGGTAGCGGCGCAGAAAATCGGCGCTTCGCGAGACGTGATAGAGCGTGAACTCCGCACCGTTCGTAAAGCCCTTGTCACGTTCCTCGTGTCGAATGTAGCCGGAGTCGTGGAACAGCGATGTGATGATGGCCATTTGTGCACGCGCCGCACCAAGCTTGTCAGGCGGCTCGACACTGCGCTCGTAACCGGCGACAAGCCGTGCGAGCGCCAGGGTCATGTCGAGCGTGTGCTGCATGTCATGGTAGGTCGTGTCACAGCCCTTGTAGCCGGGGTAACGACCCGTAAAAAGGCGCTCGAAATCGTAGAACGCCAGCCAGAGTTTATCGAACGATGTGCCGGGAAAGGTCTGGAAAAATAATTCGTGCACTGCATCCCGTACCGCGGCAGGATTGCTAACCTGCACGGTATTGGTGACGTCGTAATCGTTACGGCGATCCTGAGGCATCGTGCTCCTACTTTTTTTCTTTCCATGATACATGGTGGGTCTGCTGCTCACACTTAGAAAACCGGAAATATGTTATGTCGGTTTTCTTTACGCATTGTCACAATTCGAACTCGGCGACAACCGGGGCATGATCCGACGGGCGCTCCCAGGTGCGTGGCTCTCTGTCCACATAACTTGCGGTACAGCGTTCTGCCATTGCCGCGCTGGTCAGAATCAGGTCGATGCGCAGGCCGGCATTACGACGAAAACCGGCGGCTCGGTAGTCCCACCAGCTGAACGATTTCTCAGGCTGGTCGAACTTGCGAAAAACGTCGGTCAGCCCGAGATCAAGTAGCGCTTTCAGCGCCTCGCGTTCGCGCGGACTGCAGAGAACCGCGTCACCCCATTTCTCAGGATCGTAAACATCTTCGTCGGCCGGAGCGATATTGAAATCGCCGAGCACAACGACATTTTCGTGCTGCTGTAGTTCCGCTTGCAGAAAGCTCCGGAGTGACGCAAGCCAAGCGAGCTTGTAGTTGTACTTGTCCGAACCGACTTCGGATCCGTTAGGCACATAGAGATCGATCACACGGACATTGCCGATAGTGCTGGCGAGGATACGTCGCTGCGGGTCCTCGTACTCCGGGAAGTCTGTCACGGGATCGGACGGCGGGCTCTTGCTGACGACGGCAACGCCGTTGTAGGTCTTTTGTCCGCTGGCAATGGAGTGATAACCCAGCTCCCGCAAGGCGTCGGACGGAAACTTTTCCGTGACCTGCTTGATTTCCTGCAGTACCAGGACGTCGGGCGTATGGGCCTGCAGCCACTCGATGACATGGGGCTGTCGCACGTTCATCGAGTTGATGTTCCAGGTTGCGATCTTCACTAAGGCTGGATTCCGTTCTGCCGTAGCAGCGCGTCGATGGTTGGCTCGCGGCCGCGAAAGGCAACGTAGGCCTCCATGAAGTCGCGGCTTCCGCCGATTTCGAGTATCTCGTGTCTGAATCGCTGCGCCGTAGCCTGATCGAATATCCCGGCCTCGGCAAAGGCGGCAAACGCGTCGGCCGCCAGGACTTCGGCCCATTTGTAACTGTAATATCCGGCCGCGTAGCCGCCAGCGAAAATATGAGAAAACGCATGCGGAAAGCGGTTGTATTCGGGGTGGCGGATCAAGGCTACTTCGTCGCGTACTTCGGCCAGGGTTTCAAGCACGCGTGGCGGTTTATGCGGATTGTATTCCGCATGTAATCTGAAATCGTAAAGCCCGAGCTCGAGCTGACGGATCATCGCGAGCGCGACGCCGGCATGACGGCTTGCGTCGAGCTTGTCGAACAACTCGCGTGGTAGTGGCTCGCCGCTCTCGGCGTGTGACGAGCAAAGCGTTAACACGCGGTAACTCCATGCGAAGTTTTCCATGAACTGGCTCGGTAACTCCACGGCATCCCAGGGCACACCGTTGATGCCGGAAATACTCGGAAAATCGATCCGCGTAAGCAGGTGATGCAACATGTGTCCGAACTCGTGGAACAGCGTTACGACGTCGTCGTGAGTCAGAAATGAACGGCCGTTTTCATTGGGCGGCGGGAAATTGCAGACCAGGAAACCAACGGGTAAATCGAGCGTTCCGTTGAGCTGCTGGCGGCCGACGCATGCGTCAATCCACGCGCCTGCACGCTTCCCGTTTCGTGCAAACAGGTCCGTATAAAAACCACCCAGTATCTCGCCGCCAGGCTCGCGGACTGTAAAATAGCGAACGTCCTCGTGCCAGGTTTCGACGCAGTTATCTGGCGCCAACTCAACCTCATAGAGTTTCGCGGCAAGCGCAAACAAACCGTTGATGACAGTATCGGCAGGAAAGTACTGTCGCAGCTCTTCGTTGGAGATCGAAAACTCCGACTGCTTGTATTTTTCCAGCCAGAACGTGACGTCCCAGGGCTCGAGCTCGATCCCGGCGAACGTCGACAGGTCCGCGTACTCCTGCTCGGCAGCGCTGCGCGAGTGTGCCGCAAGCTCGCGCAGGAACCCGATAACCTGGTCCGGGGAATCGGCCATCTTGGTTGCCAGCGAGTAGTGAGCATACGTCGGAAAGCCGACAAGATTCGCGGCCTCGTGACGCAGCGCGAGAATCTTCTCGATGTTTGCGCTGTTGTCCCATTCCTGGCTTTCTCCCTGATCCGATCCGCGAGTTACCCAGGCCCGGTACAGGGTCTCCCGAAGACCGCGATTGTCGGCATGTTTCATGACGACATCGTAGGTCGGGTAGTCAAGCGACAGTAACCAGCCCTCGAGTCCTTTGAGCGCAGCGTCTTCGGCTGCCCTGGTGATGGCTTGTTGCGGCAGTCCGGCCAGCCCGTCGATGTCGGTCAGGTGTAAATTCCACGCGTCCGATGCGTCCTGCACGTTGTGCTCGAAATTCGCCTGTATTGCGGCAAGCTCCTGCATGATGGCCTTGAAGCGGTCTTTCGCCTCACTTTCGAGGTCGACTCCGGCTAAATGGAAATCGCGCAAGGCGTGTTCGACGGCGCGGCGACTCGCCCGGCTGGCATCATTGGGCAGGGTCTTTCCGACCTCTGCGTAAGCACGCTGCAGCCGTTCGTCCTGTGATATTTCGGTGCCATGCTCGGTCAGTAAAGGCAGCGCCTGGTTGTAAGCCTCACGCCATGCCGTTGATCCAAGTACACTTTGCAGATGCCTGACAGGCGACCAGATGCGTCCCAGGGTGTGTTCCATCTGTTCGATCGGACTGACCAGCGAGTCGATGTCGGGCTGATTATTGGTCTCAAGTAACTCATCGAGCCTTGCTCTATGGTCGGAAATGACCTTTTCGATCGCGGGCACCACGTGCTCCGGCATGATTTCGTGAAAACGGGGCAGCGATGAGGTGTCGAGCAGAGGGTTATTCATAAAGCGGGTTGATATCTGTTTTCGGGCGCACGATATTAACACGGGCCGCCGCTGGCGCCGCGCGTACAAATTGACTTAACGACGGAGAACAATGTGACGGACAAGTTCGATCTGCTGGTGATCGGTGGTGGCAGCGGTGGACTCGCGCACGCGCAGCGCGCGGCTGAATACGGCGCAAACGCAGCAGTCGTCGAATACGGTCCGCTGGGTGGGACTTGCGTCAATGTCGGATGCGTGCCCAAGAAGATCATGTGGTATTCGGCGCATCACGCGCAGCAGTTGCATCACGCGCCGGACTACGGGTTCGATGTCGTCGTCAAGGGCCACGACTGGAGTGCACTCAAGTCGCGCCGTGATGCATATATCAAACGATTGAACGGAATTTACGGCAATAACCTGGACAAGCGCGGTGTGGCTCATATTGAGGGCAGCGCCCGTTTCCTTGACGGGCATACTGTCGAGGTGGCTGGTCGCAGATACCAGGCCGAGCGTATCGCGATCGCAACGGGAGGCAGGCCGATCGTTCCCGATATTGCCGGGGCCGAGCTGGGTATCACGTCAGACGGCTTCTTCGAGCTCGAGGAGCGTCCGGAGCGGGTCCTGGTCGTGGGCAGCGGCTATGTGTCAGTGGAACTCGCGGGTGTCCTCAATGCCCTGGGCAGCGAGACGCAGGTGGTTGTTCGCAAAGAAGGCGTGTTGCGCAGCTTCGACAAGATGCTGAGCACCGAGTTGATGGAGGCCATGCGAAACAGCGGCATCGGACTCGACACCGGCGTCATCCCCGATAACGTGCAGCAAACCGGTGACGGGATAGTCCTGCATGCTGCAGACGGGCGCTCTTTCGGACCTGTCGATACGCTGATCTGGGCCGTAGGGCGCTCGCCGAACACAGAAATGCTGCAGGCCGCCAACGCCGGCGTGCACATGGACGACAAGGGTTTCATACCTACGGACGAATACCAGCAAACCAATGTGGATCATATTTTCGCACTGGGCGACGTAACCGGTCGTGATGCGCTGACACCCGTGGCGATCGCGGCGGGACGCCGACTCGCCGATCGTTTGTATGGTGGCATGGAGGGACGACACCTCGAGTATCACCTGATCCCGACCGTGATTTTCAGTCACCCGACGATCGGCACTGTCGGCATGACCGAAGGCGAAGCACGCGCCGAGTTCGGGGATGACGTCAAGGTTTACACGTCGGCGTTTATTGGCATGTACTACGCCCTGGGCCAGGACAAGCAACGCTCAACGATGAAGTTGATCACAAGCGGCGCCGAAGAGCGCGTCATTGGCTGCCATGTTATCGGCGAAGGCGCCGACGAGATGATGCAGGGCTTTGCGGTTGCAATGCGCATGGGAGCGACCAAAGCTGATTTCGACGACACGGTCGCGATCCATCCGACCAGTGCCGAAGAACTCGTAACTATGCGGTAATGCTCATTTGCTTCAGGACCATGGCCGTGTCCGGACGCACACCCCGCCAGATACGAAATGATTCCGCCGCCTGTTCAACCAGCATACCCCAGCCCATTACGGACCGGGCCGCGCCGTGTTCGCGCGCCCAGACACTGAACGGCGTGGGCTTCAGGCCGTAGGAAAGGTCGTAACAAACGGTCCGCTTCGATACGGCGGCAGCAGGATATGGTGGTGCTTCGCCGCTCAGGCCCGCGGACGTTGCGTTGATAATCAGGTCGTAGTTTTCGGTGACGGGTACGACGTTGAAGCGACAGGCGGTCACGGGCCCTGAGCGAGAGAAGTGATCGGCAAGCGCCTGGGCTTTGCCCAGAGTCCGGTTTGCGATGCGAACGGAAGCCGGCTGCATTTCGAGCAGTGGCCCGATGATGCCGCGGGTAGCGCCGCCCGCGCCAAGAACCAGGATATTGGCGCCCTCCATTGTGAGCTCGAGATTGACCACAAGGTCGCGAAGCAAACCAAAACCATCGGTATTGTCACCGAGGATTTCACCCTTCTTGAACGTGAGCGTATTGACGGCCCCGGCCGTGCTGGCCCGCTCGCTCAGGTGGTCAACCAGGCGTGTGACTTCAGTCTTGTGCGGCACGGTGATGTTCAGGCCCTTGCCGCCGGTTCGCTGAAACTGGCGCACGGCGGGCTCCAGCTTTTCCGGAGAGACCTGCAGTAATTCGTACTGCATGTCCTGACCGGTCTGCTGGGCAAACAAGCGGTGTATCACAGGGGAACGGCTGTGCGAGATGGGGTATCCCATGACTCCGTAGCGATCCACCGACATTAGTTCTCCTCCGATAACCAGCGGGCTGCTTCGACCGCAAAGTAGGTGAGTATGGCATTAGCGCCCGCTCGCTTGATGCCCAGCAGCGCCTCGAGTACTGTCGCGCGCTCGTCGAGCCAGCCGTTCGCGGCCGCCGCCTTGAGCATCGCGTACTCGCCGCTGACCTGGTAGGCGAACGTCGGCACCTGGTAGGTGTCTTTGACGCGACGGACGATATCAAGGTAAGGCAAAGCCGGTTTGACCATCACAAAGTCAGCGCCTTCCTGGAGGTCGAGAGCCACCTCGCGCAGCGCTTCGTCACTGTTTGAAGGCGCTACCTGGTAGGTCGATTTGTCGCCAACGCCGAGGTTTTTGGCCGAGCCGACGGCGTCCCGGAACGGCCCGTAGAATGCCGATGCAAACTTGGCCGCGTAGGCGAGAATGACTGTATTAACCTGACCGTTTTCCTCGAGCGCACGGCGCATTGCACCGATCCGTCCGTCCATCATGTCCGAGGGCGCAACGATATCGGCTCCGGCGGCGGCATGCGACAGCGTCTGTCTTACGAGCATGGCAACCGTCACGTCATTCAGCACGTAGCCGCTGTCATCGATGATGCCGTCCTGGCCGTGGGTGGTGTAGGGGTCGAGGGCAACGTCGGTCATGACGGCAAGATCGGGCAGCGCTTCCTTGATTGCGCGGACGGTGCGTTGCACGAGGCCGTCGGGATTGGCGCACTCGGAGCCATCCAGCGTCTTGAGGTCATCGTCAATGACCGGGAACAGGGCAACCGCCGGTATCCCGAGCGAGTAAGCTTCGGTAAGCTCGGGCAGCAAGCCGTCGATACTCTTGCGCGTTACGCCGGGCATCGATGGGACGGTTTCGCTACGTCCCTTGCCGTCCAGGACAAAAACCGGGTAGATGAAATCGCCGCTCGAGAGCGTGGTTTCTGCCACGAGGCGTCGCAGCGCAGGCGTCCGGCGACCGCGCCGCAGGCGTGTCTCGGGGAACTGTCCGGGGGCCGATGTACTCATAGGAATCTAGAATAACTAAGAGAAGTTCTTATTTTCCCTGTATTTAGGTAGGGTTTCCACGTCTTAATCACAGTATTGAGCGATTTCGGTAATAAATGCCACAACAGGCGGGTCATCTCGTATGAACACTAGCAGTGTTGAGGCCGCGCGACGGCGAAGGTTCGACCGCATAGTGGCCGTATTTCACGCGGATATGTACCGCTACGCGGCCTGGCTTTGCAGGGACAAGGCGATAGCGGAGGACGTTGTCCAGGAGGCGTTGCTACGGGCCTGGAAATCGCTGGATGCGCTGCGCGACGATGCCGCTGCCAAACACTGGCTGCTGACGATCGTGCGACGGGAAAACGCTCGCTATTTTGAGCGGCGACGGCTGGAGACGGTCGATATTGACAATTTGACGGCATCTCAGGCGGCATTACTGGCCGAGACGCCCAACGAAGAGCTCGATGAGCTGCGCGAGTCGATTTACGAGCTTGACGACGATTACAGAGAACCGTTGGTTCTGCAGGTCCTGATGGGCTACAGCACCACCGAGATTGGAGAGTTGATGGGTCTGAAGCAGGGTGCGGTACTAACGCGCCTGCACCGGGCCCGACTAAAACTGAAGGAAAAAGTGGCTGATGAGGAACGCTCGTGAGCCCGGCGACCGAATTAATGAATTGCGACGAATACAGAGAGATGATTTCAGCGGACCCGGCGTTTGACGGCGGCGCCGGACACCTGTCTTCGTGCCGCGCATGCCAGGCATTTCGACGTGACATCCAGTCGCTGAACCTGAAAATAGCGAAAGCGATGCAGATCAGTGTGCCCGAGCTGGAGCTCCCGGAGTTACCGGAGGTCGAGACAGAGAACGTAGTACCGATAGCGGCACGCAAACCGTTCTCGAAGCCCGCTTGGTTTGCACTGGCCGCGACGGTCGTGCTGGCGGCTTCGGTTGGCGTTCGCATGTTTGGCGTCGGCGTTGACTATGACTCGCTGGCGGACGAAGTACTGGCACACCTCGATCATGAGCCGGCCGCGCTGAGGGTGTCGAGCACACCCGTGACGGACACCCGTCTTACCAAGGTTGTGCCGGCAGATGTCGCGCAACTGGATCACAGCGCGGGGCTGATTACCTATGCTCGCAGCTGCGAGATAAATGGCAAGACAGTGCCGCACCTGGTTATACAGGGCGAGCACGGCCCGGTAACCATCCTTCTGATGCCTGACGAAGCAGTGGCGGAAGCCGTTTCGCTGGATGGTGAGAATGTTCATGGTGTTATCTTGCCGATAGGCGCAGGCAGTATCGCGATCATGGGCGCTCGGGAGGAAAAACTCGAGCGTATAGAAAAGAGTGTTTTGAATTCAGTGAAGTGGAGTACCTGAGATCCCCCTTCATTGACAAACGAGCGCCCGGTTTTGGGCAATAATCCTGGTAGGAGATTTTAAGATGTCAGAAAAGAAAATAGTTAAACCGGTTGCGTTGGCTGTAGGTACTGCATTGGTGGGAACATTTGCGCTTAGCGGCGCGGTGAACGCAGACTCTGTCGAGAGCCCGTTTGCAATGTCTGCCCTGAGTGCCGGTTACATGCTAGGCGCAACCGAAGGTACTTGCGGCGGTGACAAAGGCGAGAAAAAAGAAGGCGAAGGTAGCTGCGGTGAAGGTTCTTGTGGCGCTGACAAAGAAGGCGAAGGCAGCTGTGGCGAGAAGGAAGGTGAAGGCAGCTGCGGCGAGAAGGAAGGCGAAGGTAGCTGTGGTGAAGGCTCTTGTGGCGCCGACACGGACGAGAAGAAAGGCGAAGGCTCTTGTGGGGGCTCCGCCTGAAACCAGCCTTATAACTGGTGTAATAAAGCCCGCGCAATCGCGCGGGCTTTTTTATGCAAGGAGCTATTTATGTCGGATGACCGCGGAGATTTTGACTGCTAAATTAGGGCTCCGAATTTGCAGAGATACCGTTATGAGTAAAGCTGTCACGCGCTGCAAATGGGCCGAAGGCGTTGGCCTCGATTACATTGCGTACCACGACAAGGAGTGGGGCGTACCCGTGTGGGACGATCGCAGGCAATTCGAGTTCCTCGTACTCGAAGGGGCGCAGGCGGGCCTGAGCTGGTCAACCATCCTGAACAAGCGCGATGGTTACCGCAAACTGTTCGCAGAATTCGATGCGGAGAAGGTTGCGCGTTTCACGAAAAAACGCATTGAAAAGTTACTGTTGGATCCGTCCATCGTCAGGAATCGCCTCAAGATTGAGTCGGCCGTGACAAATGCAAGGGCTTTTCTTGAAGTCCAGAAGGAGTTCGGAACATTTTGCGATTACATCTGGCAATTTGTCGATGGTGAGCCCGTCCAGAATGCGTTCGAAAAGGACAGCGAGGTGCCGGCCACGTCGCCGCAGTCGGATGCGTTGAGCAAAGATCTCAAGAAGCGCGGTTTCAAGTTCGTTGGCAGCACGATCATCTACGCACATATGCAGGCGACCGGCATGGTGAACGACCATGTCACGGGGTGTTTCCGCCACAGGACCTGCGCCAAAATGGCGAAAAAAAAGGGATAGGGTGCTGGCTGCTTGCAATGGAGGCATTGCAGGTTGTATATCTGGATGTTCCCGTCAATAAACCGAATAAGAGGGATGCACCATGACTGATGCACTGAATGGCAAGCTGCCGACTTCGTTCTGGGTATTAGGCGTCATATTCCTGCTCTGGAACCTGCTGGGCCTGTTTGGCTACTACACACAGGTAACGATGACCCCTGAAGTAATGGCCGAGAGTTTCACCGAGGCGCAGCAGGCTTGGATGCTAAACGAGCCGTCCTGGGCGACCTCGGCTTATGCAATTGCAGTTACGGCCGGTGTGATCGCCGCCGCGTTGCTTCTGATGCGAAAGGCCCTCGCTTTCCCGTTCTTTATTGTGTCTTTTGTCGCCGTACTGGTGCAGGATTTCAACGCGTTCATACTGAGCGACTGGCAGGGCGTGTGGGGAAACAGCGCTTTGTACCTGCCGTCTGTCGTGTTTGTCATTTGCCTCGTCGAGATCTGGTATTCGTGGTCCTCTAAAGCAAAGGGCTGGCTGACCTAGGCTGACTTTCTTGACGGGCGCGGTCAGTTGCCAATTGTAATGATCGTCAGCCCGGACAGGCCTTGAGGCGTGTTATGCGAGATGCCGCCCAGGTAGATCGCGTTCGAGGTCAAGCCGGACCAGTTGATGGTCACATCCGCCGTTGTGCCGGGGCTCACGAACGCCGGGCCTGACGCGCTCATATTGCCCTTGTTGTCGACGATACCGATGGCCCAACCGAGCAGTTGGTAGTTCGCGCCGGGACCGCCGGATACCTGGTCAGTCTCGAAACCATGGACGAGCACGTTATAGAGACCGGCTGCCGGGCGGAACACGTCGAACTGCTCCTCCGACGTAGGTTCGCCACTTTCACCGATCTTGCGGCAGCTCGTGCCGTCGGCGCCGCAGTAGTACACGTACATGTCGAGGTCATCATTCCCGTCCGTTAGCGCGTCGAACAAGGAGAATCGCAGGTAGAGCTGATCGGCTGGCACCGAGATGATATGCGCTGTCACACCATCGGTGCTGCGAAACGAAAATGTCTTCGTGGGATCGTTATCGACAAAGCCGTTCAGGATGAGCGGCAGGTTAAGGCCGTGAACGACGGGCGAATAACCACCGGCGTAGCCAAATTCGACCTCAAAACTTGTTGTACCAGTACCGCCGAACGTCGTTATCTCCTCTGGTGCAGAGACCGATGCGGGCTTGACGGCGATCGGACTATAAACGTCACGCGTCGCACTTGACCAGGTCAGCGAACCGAAACGCCACAGGTCGAGAGGCCCCGACAGATAGGTGAGCGTAACATCGTAGGTGGCCGATTCGCCGGGACCCAGGGACAAGCTCGGCGGATTCACATCGACGTTCATCCCGGGCGGCGCAGAAATTGCGACCGCGTAGGAATCCGCTTCGTCGCTGATGTTAGTCACCCGTCGTTGTACCGTTTGTTGGCTTGTGAGTTCGGAGACGGCGATGGCGGGTTGATTGAGTGCCACGGCCGCGAACGACAGGCCAGCTGCCGCGAGCTCGTCACAGCGCGTCGACGAGACGGCCGGTGATTCGCTACCGCACGCAAACGCATCAAACTCGTCGTCGCTGACGTCATAAACCAGGCCGGGATCGACGGCGCCGTTCGGTGCAATATGACCGGCGCCAAAATCGAAAGGATTGGCATCGCTCAAGCCTGCCGACGCGCGCACGTCGCGCCGCGCCGTCGTCATCAACGCCGACTTGATGGCGGACGGCGTCCAATCCGGGTGCTCTTGCAGCAGCAATGCAGCGACACCGGCGACGTGCGGTGTCGACATCGACGTACCGCTCAGGAATGCGTAGTTCTCACCCGATGCCGCATTCGCAGCGTCAGGTGTGAAGCCGGCCAGTACGTTGATACCTGGCGCCGTGACGTCCGGTTTGAGGATGTCGGCAACAGGAGCTGGGCCACGAGCGGAGAAGGATGCCATGACGTTGCCCGTATCGTCGGTCGTCAAGAGGAAGCCCTTGTCAAGAACGACCGTGACGTCGTTGCCGGCGTCAAACTCGGCAAGAATCAGGTTGGCGTCGGCTTGCCCGATCATGACTGCCGGGATGTCGGACAGGCCTTCTGTACCGTTCATGACGATAGGGTCGCCTGCAATGTTGTACACGACTGCCGCAATTGCACCGGCATCTGCGGCGTTTTTCACCATGTCTTCGAATAGACAGCCCGTGCGCTGGATCAGGGCAATGTTGCCGCTGATGTCATCGCCGTTCACGAGTGCCTGGCAAGCGTCCGATGGCGTGCCGCTTGATCCGTCCGGCAGTGAATCGTCATCGTCGTCAACGAGAACGAGCTTCGCTTCAATCGGGTCACTGTCCTGCAGCGGCGGCGTAAAATTGGCTTCTTTCGTCGCGTACTTGCCTACCAGTGCGGGTGGCGCTGTTATTTGCAGCGCTTCAACCGACGATTCTCCGTCACGACTCGAGGCGGCGGCCGTGATTACCCACGGGCCACCGGCCGGTGAGCCGATCGTTCCCAGGTTCGGCCCATCGTTACCCGCAGCCACCACGGATAATACGCCGGCTTTCGTCGCTGCCATGAGCGCGACGTCGTCGGGCGCGGTAATTCTCCTCAAGGAACTGCCGATTGAGTAACTGATAATGTCGACGCCGTCGGCGACCGCTGCATCAATAGCATTAACAAGATCCGACGTGTTGCAACTCGCCCGAGTAGCGCCGGGACGCAGCCAACAGGCTTTATACACGGCGGCACGAGCCTTCGGCGCAATGCCTTCCAGGTCACCGATCAATGTGCCGAAAATCGATGCGCTGCTGCGGTTACCGACGGCGATTGTTGCGGTGTGTGTGCCGTGTCCATCCACATCGCGTGCAGAGCGGATCTCGCCGTCATCGATGGGACCGGATTCGAGTGCTCCATCTATAAACCAGCGCGCGCCGATAAGCTTGTTGTTGCAATCGGTTTCAGTGAAGCGTTCGCCAGGCTCGCATGCGCCGTTCCAGTTCTCTGGCGCTTCAAAAACCAGCGTGTCCGGGAGCTTTCTGAAGCGCCGACAAAGCCACTGCCCGAGCAACGTGGTTTCCGCCCAGCTGCTACGGCACAGCCGCGGACGATCTGCCTCGCGGGTATCGCGAAGCGCCGGGTGTTCGGGAGCGACGCCGCTGTCGATCATGCCGATAATGACGCCTTCGCCATCGAGTCCCCGCGTACTTCTCAAGCCGACGCCATTATCGAAGAGGCCGAGGAACGTCGGGCTGTAACGCAATGCCATGGGACGGATCTCGTCCTCCCACACATTGAGCACTTCGGGCATGTTTTCGAGTTTCTGTGCCTGTGCCACGCTCATGCTGGCCGCGAATCCGTTGAGGCCAAATTGGTAGCTGTAGATTTTTTGGGCACCGGGACCGGCTTTGCTGAGAACGCTGTCTTGCTCGTCAGCCAGCTTCCTCGCGTAGGCTTCAACAGAGGCGCTGGTCTTGTCGAGACGAGATCTTGGTTTCATCGCTGCGGTGGGAGCGGCCGCCTTGACCTGGCTGGCATGGTGTTCTGCGATCGACGGCGCTTGCAGCTGCACAATGTAAACCCGGGCTGCTGCCGGATCTTCGCTGCCGGCAAGACGTACCGGGATCGCGCCGGCGTCGCGCAGCGATGACTCGGTCTGCGCCAGCGGTGATGCAGAGAGCAGCAGCAGGCCGCAGGTCAGCGATAAGCAAAAGCGTTTCATCCGCCGGCCGCCAATTAATCGTCGCGGTAGCCGCTCAGTTCGGCGGCGGAAAACGTGACGCCCAGGCCCAGAGCAATGCGATTGACGAAATTGAAATACGAGACGATCAGCGTGAGGTCTAGAATATCTTTGTCCGATAGTCCCTCGGCGCGAAGCTCAACCAGATCACTCTCGGTCATCGCTACAGGCGCCGTAGTAAGTTTTTCTGCGTGCCGAACAATGTTACTCAGGCGTGGTTCGAGCGTTTCCAGCCCGTCCGACGTCATAAGCAGGGTTAGCGTTTCTTCGTCGTCGATGTAGCGTTTTAGCGCCTCGATGTGATGGCTGACACAATACTCACAGTCGTTGTTCGCTGAAACGACGACGGCAACCGCCTCACGCTCGGCTCGACTAAGCCCGGACTTGCCGAACATTAACGTCATATAAAGGTCGAGATGGTCGCCCATTGCGTCGGGGTTGAGGCTGTGAACCTTGAGAATGTTGGAGATCTTGCCGCGCTGCTTGATTAGCGCGGCGTACATCTCTGCCAGTTTGCCTTCGGCTTCGCTGACTTCAACCTCTTCAATCCAGGACATGGTTCCTCGCACCGTGCTTCAAAACGTTGGACGTTACCATACGGTGACAAGAACGTCTGTCAGTCGTCAAGTTCCCCAAGCCAGTCACGGGGTTCAAGGTAGTCGCGGTACAATTTTTCTTCCGCTGATCCGGGCTCGGGATGCCAGTTGTAGGCCCAGCGAACCTGCGGTGGCAGCGACATGAGAATGGACTCGGTTCGCCCACCCGACTGAAGGCCAAATAGCGTGCCGCGATCATAGAGCAGGTTAAATTCGACGTATCGGCCGCGCCGGTAAAGTTGAAAGTTGCGCTGCCTGTCGCCATAAGGATGTGCGAGGCGTTTCTCGACTATGGGTTGATAGCCCCGCAGGAAACTGTCACCTACCGACTGCAGAAACGCGAAACTCTTGTCGAAACCCTGTTCATTGACGTCATCGAAAAACAGCCCACCGACGCCACGCGTTTCATTGCGATGCTTCAGATAAAAGTACTTGTCACACCACGCTTTGTAACGCGGGTACAGGTCCTCGCCGTAAGGTTCGCAGGCCGCTCTCGCCGTCCGGTGCCAGTGCAGCACATCTTCATGAAACGGATAATAAGGCGTGAGGTCGAAGCCACCACCGAACCACCACACGGGTTGTCGTTCGCCAGCCGTGAAGAACCGCAAGTTCGCATGCGTTGTCGGAACGTAGGGATTGTGGGGATGCAGCACGAGCGAAACACCGACGGCCTGGAAGCGTTTTCCGGCTAGTTCGGGCCTCGTCTTGGTGGCCGATGCCGGCATCTGGTCGCCAAACACGTGCGAAAAACCGACGCCGGCCTGCTCGAACACGCCACCGCCGGCCAACACACGGCTCTCGCCGCCACCCCCGCCTGGTCGTTCCCAGGCGTCGCGAACGAATTGTGCCTGGCCATCCAGCTGTTCGAGCGCGGCGCATATGCGATTCTGTAGTGCCACCAGGTAATCTTTTACGTCGTCGATATGGCTCATTGTCAGCGTGGCCGCAGCACCTTGCCGCTCGTCAGGTCCCGAATCTCCGAAGCACCGGAAGCGGGCCCACAGTTACCGGGAACGATGTAGTCTACACGAGCGCCAAATTGACGGCGAAGGACGATGCGATTGCGTGCCGTGCGTTTGCCGCTGAGGTTCGCGCTGGTAGATACGATGGGGGATGCGACGGCATCACAGATAGCGGCGGCGACCGGGTTGGTCGTTAGGCGGATGGCGAGCCCTGCATGTTCGCCGCGAATCATCGGGTGTACTCGCGGGCCGGGTGGCACTATCCAGGTCACGGGATGTGCCGGGTCGGGCAGAGGCAGGGTCGAATTGTCGGGCAAGGATACCCACCCGTCGAGTTGATCGAAGTTTGATGCGATGAGGATAAGACCTTTCGCCGCATCGCGTTTCTTGATGTCCAGCAGTCGCTCAACGGCCATGATGTCATCCGGGAGGCACCCCAGGCCGAACACGCCTTCCGTTGGATACGCGATGATGCCACCGCCCAGCAGGACTTCAGCGGCACGCGTAACAAACATCATGACTCAGTCCTCAGCCGCTTTTTTTCTTCGCTTTCTTCGCTGGCTTCTTCCTGGCGGCCTTTTTCTTGGTCTTTTTCTTGGCTTTTTTCCTGGTTACTTTTTTCTTTGCCGCTTTTTTCGCGGTTTTCTTTTTCGCAACTTTCTTCTTGCCGCGGCGGCCACGCTCCGGCGCGGCGGCCAGCAGTTCCTTACATTCTTCGAGTGTCAGTGACTTTGGATCCCGGTCCTTTGGTACGCGGGCATTTTTCGACTTGTCGGTAATGTACGGGCCATAACGTCCATTGAGTACCTGGATGCCCTCATCCTCGAAGTCCTGAATAATCCGGTTCGCATCTTCTATCTTCTTGGCTTCGATAAGCTCGAGCGCTCGCGGCAACTCGATCGTATACGGATCGTCGTTGCTGTCGTCGCCACCACGAATCGATACGTACTTGTCACCGTAGCGAATGTACGGACCGAATCGACCGATGCTTGCCGACACCGCCAGCCCGTCGGATGTTTCGCCGAGCTTTCGCGGCAACTTGAACAGGGCCATTGCTGTCTCGAGCTCGATCTCATTCATCTTCTGGCCAGGCCGCAAACCGGCGAACTTCGGTTTCTCCTCGTCGTCCTTGGTACCAATCTGCACGAACGGACCGTAGCGGCCCATGCGCACGGTAACCGGCTTGCCGCTTTTCGGGTCAGTTCCAAGCTCCCGCGCCTGCGCAACCTGTTCACGAGTGACCGACGTTTCCTTTTCCTCGCAGAGCTTGTGGAATGGTCGCCAGAAATGCTCGAGCAACGGCACCCAGTCTTTTTTGCCAAGCGACACGAGGTCGAGATCGTCCTCGAGTCTCGCGGTAAAATCGTAGTCGACGTATTGTGTGAAATGCTCGGTCAGGAAACCGGTGACGATTCGGCCAATGTCGGTCGGGATGAAGCGCTTGGCATCCATTTCGACATACTCACGATTCTTGAGCGTCGCAATGATGTTGGCGTACGTTGAAGGCCTGCCGATACCGTATTCTTCGAGTGTCTTGACAAGGCTCGCTTCAGTAAAGCGGGGCGGTGGCTCCGTGAAATGTTGTTCGGGGCGTAGTTCTTCAAGCTTGATCGTGTCGCCTTCAGCCACCTCGGGCAGCAGTCGGTCGCTATCGTCGTCTTTGGAGTCGTCCTTGCCCTCCTGGTAGACGGCCATGAATCCCGGTTCGACCAGAACCGAGCCGTTGGCTCGCAGGCGGTGACCCTGATCTTCGCTGCCAGCGGCCATTTCAATGGCAACCGTATCGAACACGGCGGGCACCATCTGGCAAGCCATCGTGCGCTTCCATATCAGCGCATAGAGTTTGTACTGATCCTGTTCGAGAGATTGCTTGATCTCATCGGGTATGTACGCGACCGAGGTCGGACGAATCGCTTCATGCGCTTCCTGGGCATTCTTTGACTTGTTCTTGAATGAACGCGGCGCGTCGGGAACATTCTCACTGCCGTAACGCGCTGCAATGACTTCGCGTATCTCGTTGACCGCGACTTCGGCGAGTGTCACCGAGTCTGTACGCATGTAGGAGATAAGGCCGACGAGACCTTCGCCGGGCAACTCGATGCCCTCGTAAAGTTTTTGTGCGACGCGCATGGTGCGCTGAGTATTGAACCCGAGCTTGCGCGATGCTTCCTGCTGCAAGGTCGAGGTAGTGAACGGCGCAGCGGGATTACGACGCCGCTGTTTCTTCGCAACGCTGACAACGTTGAGTTGTCCCTGTGCAGCATCGACGATTGTCTTTTCGACGTCGCGTGCCGCCGCTTCGTTTTGAAAACTGAATTGCTCGACCTTGTCGCCCTTATAACTGACCAGTCGTGATACAAAGGGTTGTTCGTTTTTGCTGACGTCAGCTTCGATCGTCCAGTACTCGCGCGCCTTGAATGCTTCGATCTCGAGCTCACGCTCGACGATCATGCGCAGGGCGGGGCTTTGTACGCGACCGGCGGAAAGGCCCCGCTGGACTTTCTTCCACAAAAGTGGCGACAGGTTAAACCCTACGAGGTAGTCGAGCGCGCGGCGAGCCTGCTGCGCGCCAATCAGGTCGCCGGATAACTCGCGCGGGTTGGCGACAGCATCCTGCACCGCCTGTTTCGTAATCTCATGAAAGACGACGCGGTGTACGTCCTTCGAATCAAGGGCCTTCTTTTCCTTGAGCAACTCAATCAAATGCCATGAAATGGCTTCGCCCTCGCGATCCGGGTCAGTTGCGAGGTACAGGGCATCGGCTTTTTTCAGGGCGCGGATAATCGCCTTGACGTGTTTCTCGTTGCGCTCGATGACCTGGTATTTCATTGAAAACTGGTTTTCGGTATCGACGGCCCCTTCTTTGGGGACAAGATCCCGGACATGGCCGTAGGACGCCAAGACGTCGAAGTCCTTGCCCAGGTACTTGCTTATCGTTTTCGCCTTGGCTGGCGATTCAACAATAACGAGATTTTTTGACATCGTGTATTTGGGGTCCCAAAAGAATAAAACCGCGGACGGTGCCGCGGTTCAATTACAGGCTTGTTCGTTACGTGTCAAGTTGTCGGATTTCCGGACTAGTGGATTGAGCCCGAACTTTCGTCGAATACAAGGTCTTCCATGCGGGCGTAGGCCAGTTCCTGGCCGGGCTGGCTGAACAGCACCATGAGAACAACCCACTTGATCTGATCGACGTCGATATCCGCAGTTTCCAGCGCCAGCAGTCGATCTACCAGTATCTCGCGCTGTGGCGGCGACAGAATGCCGATCTGCTCAAGATAGGTCATGTAGCCGCGACATGATGAATCAAGCCTTTCATGTTCGAAGTCGTTGTAGATGCGCATGCCGGACCCGGTCTGGCCACCGTAGTCGAGGCTTTGCTGCTGATCTGTCAGGCCATCCAGCCACTGCAATGCGCGCTCGATTTCACTGTCACCAAATCCGGCGCGCGACAGCTCGGCGCGTAGTTCATTCTGGTCGGGTTCGGGTTCTTCCTCGGTGTCGACGTACGTTTCGAACAGGTACATGAGCACATCGAGTACGTTTTCTTTCATGCCTGGAGCGGCTCCTTGCGCTGTCGTTTGACTAAATGCTCAACCTGATAAGGCGTATCGTCCACCGGACAATGACTCCACTTCTCCATGGAGCTCCAGGATCAGAAGCATGGAGGAAAGCTGGTCGATCGTCAAACCGGATTGGCTTTCCAGTTCATCAATCGTTATCGGGTCATGGCTGAGAATGCTGCGCAGCTCGTCGTAGTCGTTGTCGGAATTCAGGGCCGGCAGTTCCGAGCGCGTTGATTCCATTGTGTTTTGTAGCATGTGACCGGTTAATGGTGCGAGCTCGTTCACGATATCGCTTGCCGTTTCGACGAGTTTCGCGCCCTGCCGTATAAGTTCATGGCAACCTCGCGCCAGCGGGTTATGGATAGAGCCGGGCAGTGCGAATACCTCGCGACCCTGTTCGGCAGCCAGTCGCGCCGTAATCAGCGAGCCGCTGCGCCTGGCGGCTTCAACAACGAGGGTCCCGAGACACAAGCCACTGATCAATCGATTGCGTTCGGGAAAATGCCAGCGCAACGGGCGTGCGCCGAGTGGATATTCGGTAACCAATGCGCCGCAGTTCGAGATGGCGTGCGCGAGGTCCCGGTTGGCTGCCGGATATACGCGGTCGATTCCGTGACCAAGAAAGGCAACCGTCTTGCCGCCGCCGTCGAGCGCGCCGCGATGTGCTGCCGTGTCTATACCCTCGGCGAGGCCACTGACTATCGAAAATCCCTGCTTAGCCAGGTATCGGGCAAACTCGACTGAATTGCGAAGCCCTCCACGCGTCGGGTTTCGGCTACCGATAATGGCGAGTGACGGCAGGTGCAAAGCATTGATGTCACCGTTGACATATAAAAGGAGCGGCCGGCCCGGAATTTGCGTCAAGAGTTCGGGATAGCTGTCGTGTCCGAATGTAAGCAAATGGTGCGAGTCGTGGTCCAGCCACTTGAGGGCACGGGAGAGATACTGGTCATCAGGTGACGCAATGGCCGAACTCTTTTCATCGGACAGGCCGGCATCTTTCAGGTTGCTTCGTCTTTGCTCGACGATGCCCTCAACGTCGCCGAAGCTGGACAGCAGAACCTGGAGCTCCGCGACATGTAGATGCGCATGCGCCAGGATCAGCCATGCGCGGGTTGATCGATCCATTATCGAATCCGAGGCCAGGCATTGTGACAATGATACCGTCAATAGCCTGCGGGCTGGCAGCCATAATTGGTTGCAATAACCGCAATTGGCAGGCAAAAAAAACGGCGCCATCAAGGCGCCGTCTTTTCAATGCTGTTGCAACGCTAGCGAATTGGATTGCGCACGGCGTCCAGCACATGGATAGCTTGTGTTGCTTCCATCACGAGTCCGTAGCTGATGCGATCATAGGTCTTGAATATCATGACCGTGCCCGCGTCTTCATCCGGAAGCTTTACGCGACCGCCCTTGACGCGATCGCGGACAACTTCACCCGCCTGAAAGACCGAGAGGACGTCGCCAACCGACAGTCCGTTGCTTGCGCCACGATTGATAACAACGACCTGGTACTGACCGATCTGCGTGACGCCACCAACGACTGAAATAATTCGGCCGTCAATGAACGTATCCGGTGACCGGGGGAAGAAATTCAGCGGAACGTCGAGCGATTCGGGCAACAGCCGATCACCCTTCAACGCTTCCCGCACCGTATCGGTCAGTGCAACGGTAGCCGGGTCGCCACCGCGACGGAGCGTGCCGTCGCCAACTACGATTCCCTGGTAACCGATCAGGCGGTTGTCATCCGGGTCCCGCAGCGGGTCGCCGATGTGCACAACGTTGTAGCGAGTGCCAGGCATGGTTTCCGTGAGGCCGCGCACATAGATCTCATTGCCTGCGGCTGCGACGAGGTGATCGCCGCGGGTTTCGAGCAGATAGGGAAGTGCGTCAGCCTGGTCTTTCTCGAGGATTACGCCTGAACTCAGGAAAGCCGCAACAGCCTCGTATGGAATGCTGTTGACAGCCTCGGTCAGTGGCGTCACCCGCGCCTGCGGCGACAGGCGATAGGCAGATCCCCGCACGTTGGTGATACGCGGCTGGCCGTCAATATAGACGAGGCCAAGCACATCACCCGGATAAATGAGGTGCGGGTTTTCGATGTCGGGGTTGACGTACCAGATTTCGGGCCAGAACCAGGGGTCCTTGAGGAAGGTCGCGGCGATGTCCCAGAGCGTATCGCCAACCTGCACGACATACTCGTTCGGGTGACCCTGTGCCAGCGGTACCGGCTCGTCGATGCGCTGCAGAACGGGCTCGTAATTCGCCGACTGTGATGTCGTCGTACTCTGCGCAGGATCAAGCGACGACGAAGTGCCGGCAGGCGACTGCGATGATGAAGCAACGGGTGCGTTTGCGCGCGGCGCATCATCATTGGAAAACGGATTTAAAGAGCATCCGGCGAGGGTTACGGTCAGCGTGACAAGGGTCAGCCGGTAACAATTATTCAGGCAAATCTTGCTGAGAGACATAATTCGCGGGTGCTCCGTACAAATTGGTTTAGGCCCGTGCTATCCAGGCATTGGTATACTATGTCGGTCCGATCAAGCTCAGGCTGCTAATTACGTCACATTTCCGGCCCCGGTTGCTGCCCGGAAGGGTGTTTTTCAGGCGGCATTGTCCGATATCTTATTCAATAAAGTCAAACATTTAGGTCGTTTTGGTAGGACTTCACGCGAAATATGGCTGGATTCATTATGTTTGAACTGCTTGATTTTGCACATTCGGCCGCAAGAATAGCTTTCAAGAAATTATGGCAAAACTGACGATTTTGGAATTCCCTGACCCGAGGCTCAGGACGAAAGCGACCCCCGTATCGGTGGTTGACGATTCACTGCGCGCGCTGATCGGGGACATGTTCGAGACGATGTACGCCGCGCCGGGCATCGGTTTGGCGGCAACGCAGGTGAACGTGCACAAACGCCTGTTGGTTTTGGACGTATCAGCCGACAAGTCCGAACCGCTTACGCTGATAAATCCCGAAATCCTGGAAAAAGACGGTGTGATCGTCAGCGACGAGGGCTGCCTCTCTGTTCCCGGTTATTACGAAGAGGTCGAACGTGCCGAGCATGTTCGGGTTCGATTCATGGATCGCGAGGGCGTCGCGCAGGAAATGGAGGTCGAAGGATTGCTTGCGGTCTGCATCCAGCATGAAATCGATCATCTCGATGGCAAGCTGTTCGTCGATTACCTGTCCGAAGCCAAGCGGCAACGAATTCGCAAGAAGCTGCAAAAAGAACGCCGCCATCAGTCCGCCGCGGTTGTCATGTAAGCGATCGACCGGAGAGTCGCAACCAACGCCGTCGTCATGAAAGATCCCAGGGTGATATTCGCCGGCACGCCGGAGTTCGCGCTTGCCTCGTTGTCGGCGCTTGTCGAGGCTGGTATTGCGCCCGTTGCGGTTCTTACTCAGCCAGACCGCCCGGCCGGGCGCGGCAAGCGCATGACCGCGAGTCCGGTGAAGCGCTTCGCCATGGAACAGGGCATACCGGTCATGCAGCCTGCTACCTTGCGCGACGAAGCAATTGTCGCCGAACTGCAGGCGCTCGAGCCCGATGTCATGATCGTTGCCGCATACGGACTCATATTTCCGCAGAACGTACTGGATATCCCCGTCACGGGTTGTATTAATGTGCATGCGTCTCTCTTGCCTCGCTGGCGCGGCGCGGCGCCGATACAAGCGGCGATCCTGGCCGGTGACGAATCATCCGGCGTATGCCTGATGTCCATGACAGCCGGTCTCGACTGCGGCCCGGTGTTCGCCTCGGCATCGCTCGCGATTGCAGCCGATGAAACAGCCGGCGAGCTGCATGATCGACTTGCACATCTGGGGGGCGAGATACTGGCAGCGAAGCTCGGAGATATCCTGGAAAAGAAAATCACGGCGGTTCCACAGGATGAATCGATGGCAACTTATGCCGGCAAGATTCACACGCGAGATGCGTGTCTTGACTGGTCACAAAACGCCAGCCACCTGGAGCGTTGCGTCCGCGCCTATAACCCGGTCCCGGGAGCATTCTTTTTTGTCGACGAATCTTTACGAGTGAAATGCTGGCGCGCCGCCTGCGTGCCGGAGATCGACGCCATACCCGGCACGGTCGTCGCAAGCGGTCCCGACGGCATCGATGTCGCGTGTGCTGCGGGTGGACTTCGCCTGCTTGAACTGCAGCTGCCCGGCAAGCGACGGGTAGCGGCTCACGAGTTTGCAAAGCAGGTCGACCTTGTTGGTCGAGAATTGAGTTAGGCGGGCATCGAAGGTGGCTGTCACCGGAGCGAAAGTGCGGGCAGTTGCTGCCGAGATTGTCGATGCCGTCCTGTCAAAGGGGCAGTCGCTCGACGTCGCGATTGCGAGCAACGAAAAACGGGTGAGCGCCAATGATCGTGCGTTGCTGCGCATGCTTTGTTTTGGGTCGCTGCGGCATCATTGGGAGCTGCAGTCCTGGATCACGGAACTGCTGGACCGACCGCTAAAACGAAAAGACAGCATAATCAACGCGCTGCTTGCCCTCGGCCTGTATCAGCTCAACGACACGCGAATTCCGGATCACGCGGCAGTTTCGCAAACCGTGGAAGCGGCGAGGCTGTTGCGGCGCCCGAAGCTCGCCGGCCTGATTAATGCCTGCCTGCGTCGTTTTCAGCGCGAAGACATCGCGGCCCGCCCCCCGAAGGACGCGGAGGCCCGCTGGAATCACCCGCAGTGGCTGATCGATGCTCTAAAGCGCGACTGGCCCGACGACTGGGAGGCCATTCTCGCAGCGAACAACGAACGGGCTCCGATGTGGCTGCGAGTGAATTCATCGAGATACGATACGGCCGATTATCGGGAGCGACTGGGCGAGGCCGGAATTTCTGCCGATATGCTGGCGGCCGTGCCGGATGCGCTGCGGCTGTCGGAGCCATGCCTCGTCGATGAGTTGCCAGGCTTTGCTGAGGGCGACGTCTCGGTTCAGGATGCGGCTGCGCAGATAGCGGCCCGCTGGCTTCTGACCAATACGCGCGGACGGATTCTCGATGCCTGCGCCGCACCGGGTGGCAAGAGCGGTCACCTGCTCGAACTTGGCGGGAATGATGTTGCGCTGACTGCCGTCGACCGCGACGCGTCACGCATCGAGAGCATCCGCGAGAATCTCGGCCGAATTGGTCGAAGCGCAACCATAATCGCTGCCGATGCATCCAAATCAGGAGAGTGGTGGGACGGTGTGCCGTTTGACGGCATTCTGCTCGATGCGCCGTGTTCGGCGACGGGCGTGATTCGGCGACATCCCGACATCAAGTTGCTGCGCAGGGCCAGTGATATCGATGTGCTGGGCGAGCTGCAAAGCGCACTTCTTGACGCGCTTTGGGCCCTGTTGGCGCCTGGCGGTCGGCTGCTGTATGCGACTTGTTCGACGCTGGCGGCCGAGAACGAAGCGGTTGTCATGAGGTTCCTGTCAAGCCACGACGATGCGACGGAAGATGATGTGTTGCCAAATAACAACATCCGCGATCTAATGCGGAGACGGGCCTGCGGCTACCAGGTCCTGCCGGGAACGGCGGGGCTCGACGGTTTCTACTACGCATGCCTCGAAAAGAAGGTTTCCTGAAAATACGATGTTGACGCCCCCCCGATCACGCCGCTGGATCAGCATGACGCACGTAGTGCTCTTGTTCCTTGCCGTGCTGGCGATTGGTACAGGCCTGGCCCAGGACAACGTCGAACGCGAGGGCTACTTTGAAGTTCGTTCAGCAAGAACCGAAGTCTTTGACGGTGTGCATACGCTGGATGCCCGATTACAGCTGGTCTTGAGCAGCGAGGCGCTTGCGGCGCTCGAGAGCGGCGTCACGCTGACAATCGAGCTTCAGATGCAGGTCATCCGTGCGCGACGCTGGCTGTTCGATGACACCGTGGCGGAACTCGCCGTGCGTTATGAGCTCGAGTACGGACCGCTCAGAGAGCGATACATTGTAAAAAACCTGAACAGTGGAGAACAGGATTCTTTCGCAACACTTTACTCGGCACTGAACAGCCTGGGTCGCGTACAGGGGTTGCCGATAATCGATGATGCGCTGCTCGAACCGGGTCGTGAATACCGTATCCGCCTGCGCGCAATGCTCAATACCGAGCAATACCCGGCCACTCTGCGCTTGCTGTTTTTCTGGCGTGGTCAGTGGCAATTACAAAGCGAATGGTTTGAATGGTCGCTCGAACGCTAAAACGAGCCTTATATTTCCTGGTGGCGGCGTCTGGCGTCGGTCTTGTACTTGCCGCGCTGTTCCTGCTTACACAAACCGTGCAGAAGTCTGATGATTTTGATCGGCTGCAAGACATCATTCTTGCGATCAATATCGCGGGCGGCATTCTGCTTATTGCCTTGCTCATTGGCAACCTTACCCGGCTGTTTCGCGACTACCGGGACAATGTGCCGGGCGCCAAACTCAAAGCACGCATCGTCGGCATGTTCGTCGGCCTCGCCGTTCTGCCACTGATTGTGGTGTTCTATTTTTCCATGCAGTTCATCAATCGCGGCATCGACAGCTGGTTCAATGTGCAGGTCGAAGAGGGCCTCGATAACGCCCTGACGCTCAGCCGGGCGGCGCTTGAAATGCAAAAGCGCCAGAACCTTTTTGCGACACAGCAGGTGGCAAGACGGCTGTCCCGCATCAACGACCGGCAAATCATCTTCGAGCTCAGCATGCTGCGGCGTGAGGCAGGTGCCAGCGAGATGACGCTATACGGACGCAATAACACCGTGCTTGCAACGAGTTCGGATAGCCCTACGGCAAGCCTGCCGAAACCGCTTTCCGAGGAGGTCGTACTGCAGATGCAGCAGGACCGGCCTTTCGTCAGCCTGGAATCGTATGGCGCCGGCAGCGTAGAGGTTCGTACCGCGGTCGTCTTTACGCACCAGGGCGGCAGCACGCAGCAGACCCGCGTCGTGCAGGCGCACTACCCGGTTACCGAACGGCTCGGGCGCATGATCAACAGTGTTGAACGCTCCTACCAGGAATACCAGCAACTGCTGTTTTTCCGTGAGGATCTCAAGGACCTGTTGTCTCTGACGCTGGCTTTTGTATTGTTGCTAAGCTTGCTTGCCGCCATTTACGGCGCGTTTGTTTTGTCACGCCGACTTGTCGCTCCAATTCAGGACCTTGTGGCCGGAACACGCGCCGTGGCCATGGGCGACTTCGACACACGATTACCTACGCCGACACGCGATGAGATCGGCTTCCTGATCAGTTCGTTCAACGACATGACGCAGCGGCTGGCAACTGCGCGACGCGAGGCAAGCCTGAGCCAGGCACTGGTTGAAGCAGAGCGCACCAACCTTGAGGTAATTCTTGCGCGTCTTTCCACGGGCGTCCTTGCGTTGGAGTCAGACCTGACAATTCGCACGGCCAACCAGGCGTCTGGTTCGATCCTTGGCGTTGACCTCGAGAGCCGGTCCGGAGAGTCATTGACTGCCGTTGCCAAGGACAATCGCCTGTTGGAGCAGTTCGTGGATGTTGCCTGTTTGCACCTTGAAGCAGGTGAAACCGAATGGCGGGAGCAGATCGTATTGAGGGGTGAAGTTGGCCGACGCGTACTGACTTGCGCCTGTACGACTTTGCCCGGCGACGAAAATCACGCGGCAGGCTACGTCATCGTATTTGATGACATTACTGCTTTGCTGCAGGCTCAACGAGACGCAGCCTGGGGTGAAGTCGCCCGGCGCCTGGCACATGAAATCAAGAACCCGTTGACTCCTATTCAGCTGTCGGCAGAACGGATGCGTCGTAAGTATCTGCACACGTTGCCTGAAGAAGACGCGCAGGTACTCGATCGTGCCACGCACACCATTGTGCAGCAGGTCGAGGCGATGAAAGAAATGGTTAATGCATTCAGCGACTACGCCCGCGCGCCCGACATGGATTTTGCCCTGTTCGATATCGACAAGCTCGTGCATGAGATCGTCGACCTCTATCGCGCCCAGAAGAGCGGTGTCGAAATCGTTCTTACTACCGATCCAACCATGCCATTAATCGAGGCCGATATGGGACGCGTCCGGCAAATGCTGCACAACCTGATTCGCAATGCCATAGAGGCGCTCGAAGGTAGAAGCGACGGACGAATCGATGTCCACGTTAGTGCCGCGGAGATCGATGATGTCGAAATCATCCAGATCAAGGTTGAGGACAACGGGCCAGGATTCAATATGAGTTCCGTCAATCAGATCTTTGATCCCTATGTGACGACGAAGCCCAAGGGAACCGGGCTTGGATTGGCAATCGTAAAGAAGTTAGTCGAAGAACACGTTGGTTCGATTCGCGCGAAGAATCGCAAGGACGGTGGCGCGATGATCAGTATTCGGCTGCCAGTCAACGATGCAGCGCGTGAGCTGATTATTGCGAAAGCTCCCGGACGTTCAGACAAAAGGAGGGAAAACGCATGAGTAATCCTCATGTACTGGTTGTCGATGACGAGGCGGATATTGGCACCCTGATCAAGGACATTCTGGCGGACGAGAGCTTTGGCGTAACGGTAGCGACCAATGCTGCCGAAGCAAGGCAGGCGCGGGCGAGTCGGAAATTCGACCTCATTCTGCTTGATATATGGATGCCTGATACCGACGGCATAACACTGTTACGTGAGTGGTCCGAGAGTGGCGATTTAAATTGTCCGGTTGTGATCATGTCGGGACATGGCACCGTCGACACGGCGGTCGAAGCAACCCGACTGGGCGCTTTCGATTTCGTTGAAAAACCACTGTCGATCGCAAAGCTGCTGCGCACTGTTGAAGCGGCGCTCGAGTCGGCCGGCAAGCAGGCAAAAGTCGCGCGCAGCTTGTTACCGTCCTTGTTGGCGCCCGTTGGCCGCAGCCAGCTGATGCAGGGCCTGCGCGAGCGCGTACAGCAATATGCGCGCCACGATGGATCCGTATTGATAAGCGGCGAGCCGGGGACCGGACGCGGCGCATTTGCCCGTTACATGCATGCCTTGAGCCGCCGGGCAAACGAGCCAATAACGACGCTGATAGCGGCAACCATCACCGAAAGCAATATGGAAGAACAATTGCTTGGCAGTGAACATGACGAAGAGGTCGTTGCCGGGGCATTCGAACGGGCATCGGGCGGAACGCTGGTCATCGATGAGCTGGCCGATCTGGACGATGCCGCACAGAGAGTGCTATTCGGAATTTTGGAGAACGGCCATTTTACGCGCGTTGGTGGCTCCCGGCCGATCAAGGTAGACGCACGCATCGTTGCTACCGTTGGCGCAAACTACGAATCCCAGGTCGAGTCGGGTGCCTTGCGCCGCGACCTGGTAGCCAACCTGAGCGAGCTAAGCCTTCGAATACCGCCATTACGTGAATACGCCGAGGACGTTCCGGAGTTGCTGACCTACTACGTGGACAAACTTGTTGACGCGGAAGGACTGGCGTTCAGACGATTCAGCGTTGCGGCGCAGAATCGTCTGAGAAACTATCCATGGCCCGATAATGTGCGGGAGCTCAAGAATCTCGTGCGACGACTGCTGATGTCCGGCAGTGATGAGGACATCACGCTCGAAGAACTCGAAGCAGAAATCAGCGCCGCGGCTCCCGTTGACGAGCCGCTGGTCAAGCAGGACCTTCTTGCGTTGCCGCTACGGGAAGCACGCGAACAATTCGAACGCGCTTACCTGCAGCAGCAACTGGTTCTTTGTGATGGCAAGGTGGGACAGCTCGCAAAACGAGTCGGGATGGAGCGGACCCACCTGTACCGGAAACTCCGGTCACTTGGCGTCAGTTTCAAATAGAGCGGCTGCGACCATCCACCAGCCGCCACCTACCCTTCTTACAGGTGGGCGCCGATTGGGTAGCTCCTCTCGCTTAACCTCGCTCGACGTCCCTGTCTCGCTCGCATCGGGTTCCGCTTGCTTTGGCGTCCTGCGTCGCGGCGCTCCACACGACGCTCGAGAAGCTACCCAGCCGACACCCTCACGCAGCACGTTGGGGCAGCGGCGGTGAGTGCGGGTGTGTCTTGCGAAGCGACATCGCGTAAGCGCGAGCAAGCAAGATCTCCCCGCGATTACCGCTGCGGTCAGATGGTGGATGATGGGTGGTGGCTTACTTGACTGGTGTCTGGAGAATGTGGGGTGGGACCGTTGGTCGCGGGGCGGGGAGTATCCGTCCATCGGGAAGAAACGTGAGGCCCGGCTCGCCGAAATCCTCGATGCTCAGGCCACGCATCAGGTTCAACGCACGCTGTTTTGGATCAATGCTCGGGCCGGCCGGCCGTAACTGAATTGTCGAAACAATATTCCCTTCGACAAAGGCGCCATTCCCGTCGAGCGTCGTTGTCAGAATCGGCGCAATTCCCTTGACGCCGGCCACGCTGATGCCGTAATAGGTCGCGAAGTTGCCGAGGCTGTAGGCGATGAGCCGGTCCTTGTACCGTTCCATGCCACGGACAACGTGTGGGCCATGACCGATGACAAGGTCCGCGCCGGCATCAACCACACCACGCGCAAACCAGACGACATCGCCGCGCGGTTCACCGTAGTATTCTTCATCGGCGAACGGGACATGCGTGACATCAGCGCCTTCCGCGCCACCATGAAACGAAACCACGACAATATCGTGCGTGGCCGCGAACGCTGCCACGGTTTCAAAGGCCAGTTCGTAGTCGAGCATCATATTGGAGTTTTTGGTAACGGCGTAGGCGAGTACGGCGACGCTGATGCCATTGACTTCAAGACTCGCAAAATCGTCAACGCGTCCGGAGTGGTGCATGCCGGCGGCAGCTATGGCCTGCATGCTGCTGCTGCGACCTTCTTCCCCGAAATCACGGGCGTGGTTGTTCGCAAGACTTAATACATCGAAGCCAGCAGCACGGTAGTGATGCGCGTAACGAGTCGGTGAGCGAAACAGGTAGCAGGCGTTGGGATTGCTGCATTTCTTGCCCGGCTCGCCGCCATCGAGCAAGACGCCTTCGAGATTTCCGAAGGTCACATCAGCCGATGACAGAAACGCTGCGACGTCCGCAAGAAAACCGATGCCGTCGTCATCCGGCAGATGGTTGTGCGGGTAGTCGGTGCCGATCATCATGTCGCCAACCGAAGCGATACTGAGACGCAGGATCGACTTGTCCGGCAATGGAGGCGGTGGTGGCACAGCCGGCGGTGCCGTCTCCGGCGGGGCTTGCTCGGGGGCGGGCCGAGCTTCGGGTGCGGGGCCCGTCGCACATGCCGCCAAATGCAGTAGCAACGCGGCGACGGCGAGTTGTCGGCACCAGGTCGGGATGCTAGTCACTGAGTCGGATCCGCAGGACGTCTATTTTCGCGGCGCGCAAACGACTGCGCAGCATATTCAATTCATCGAGATCATCGGTCGGGCCAATGTACACGCGGTGGTAATTGCGGTCGTTGACTTTTACGCGCTGTATATGAGATTCGATGCCGTGCAGCGCAAGTTCGGCACGACGACGGTCGGCGTCGTGATTTGTCGAGAATGAGCCGGCTTGCAGCACGTAAACGCCAGGCTCCTCGATTGCCCTGGGTTCCCTGTCTGCTTTGACATCGGGCTCTTCGTCCGGCGTGACAACCTCGAAGTTCGGTAATATATCGTAGAACGTGAAACGCTTGTCCTTGGGTTTTTCAACCTCGACAGATGGCGTCGCCGCTTCCTCGTTATCCTCAAGTGCGCTTTGCAGGCTCGCGGGCCGCGGTGACTCCGGCTGCGTAACCCCGATTGGCTCACGGTCCTTCACATAGACTGCAAACGCGACCGACAGGCCAATCGCGAGCCCGAACAGCATCCATACAAACGGCGGGTATTCGGGCTTTTTCGGACGAGCACGACGACGTTTCTTGCGCTGTGCCATTACATTTTCTCCGGGGCCGACACGCCCAGTATGCCGAGACCGTTTGCGATGACGACACGCGTTGCCGAGATCAGGTAGAGCCTGGCATCACGCAGCGCCGCATCGTCGACGATGAACGCGTGCGCGTTGTAATAAGTATGAAAATCGTTGGCAAGGTCGCGCAAATAATGCACAAGGTGCTGCGGCGCACGGTTGTTTGCAGACAGCTCTACAACCTCGGGGTACCTGCTCAACGATGTCATCAGCGCTTTTTCCTGGGGCTCAAGCAGTAGCGCCAGCTGATTTCTGCCGTCAGCGCTATTCCACTCGAGCGACTTCTCGGCCAGTTGCCGGAAGACACTTGCGATGCGTGCGTGTGCATATTGAATGTAGTAAACCGGGTTGTCACTGGACTGCGATTTCGCGACGTCGAGATCGAAGTCGAGGTGCTGATCATTCGATCGCGATACGTAGTAAAAGCGTGCGGCATCGTTGCCGACCTCGGCACGCAATTGCCGCAACGTGTCGAACTCACCCGAGCGCGTGGACATCTGCATCTTCTTGCCACCGCGGTAAAGCGTTACGAACTGCACAAGCTCTACCTCTAGGTCATCCCCTTTGTAGCCCATCGCCTCCAGGCCCGCACGAACACGCGCTGTATAACCGTGATGGTCAGCACCGAGGATGTCGATAAGATGGTCAAAGCCACGCTCGCGTTTGTCAAAGTGGTACGCGATATCCGAAGCAAAATACGTCTTGATGCCATTCTCGCGAACGACAACACGATCTTTTTCGTCGCCAAAGTCGGTCGCGGGAAACCAGGTCGCGCCGTCCTTCTCGTACAACATGCCGCGCTTCCTGAGTACCTCGAGCGCATCATCGATGCGATGGTTTTTCATAAGGTTCTGTTCGGAATACCACGTGTCGAAAGTAACGCCGAACTCGGCAAGGTCGTCCTCGATGTCATCGCGAATCGATTCCAGCGACTGTTGGCGCACGTGGTCGAAACCGGCTTCGCCCAAGAGGGTGGTGGCTTTGCCGATTAACGCTTCGACATAGGCTTCCTTGTCACCCTCGGGCGCATCGGCGGGAAGGCCTGAAAGTACTGACTCGGCGGAGACTGAAGTCACGCCGTCCGTATTGATTGTCGCGGCGATGTCGCGGATATAGTCACCGCGATAGCCGCCCTGGGGGAAGCCGACAGCAATGCCATCCTTCTCCAGCATGCGCAGCCAGACGCTAATGCCAAGAATGTCCATCTGCCGGCCCGCGTCGTTGACGTAATACTCGCGATGCACCGGGTAGCCGACGGCTTCAAGCAGGTTGCCTATGGCGGCCCCGAACGAGGCAAGACGGCCATGGCCGACATGCAGCGGGCCTGTCGGATTAGCGGACACGAATTCCAGCAGGATCTTCGGCCGATCCTTGCGCGCCTGTCTTCCGTATTTTTCGCCCTGCCGCAGAATCGCTTCCAGTTCGGCATGAAAAGCAGACAAGCTCAGATGAAAATTGATGAAGCCCGGTCCGGCGATGTCGACTTTGTCGACGTCGGCATTGTCTGCAAGCGTGGCAACGATGCTCGTTGCGATCTCACGCGGGTTCCTGCGCGCCGGCTTGGCCAGGCGCATGGCAATATTCGTGGCGAAGTCGCCATGGCTGGCGTCCCGGGTCCGCTCGACCGTGCTTTCAATCGACAGATCAGCGGCTGCCTCGGCGAGTTCGGGCAGGCCGGCAAGGGCATCTGCAACAAGTTGCGCAACGATGTGTTTCATTTGGAACGGAGGGCCTGTTTTGCGAGGCGGCAATTCTACCCGGATATTTCCTCGAATGTGGCTCCCACAAGAGCCAGGCTAGAATAATTCGATCGGATCAACATCAATCGACCAACGGACCTTGCGGGCCATGGGCTCTTGCTCCAGGGCAGGGCGCAATTCCTTGAGCAGGTTTTGCAGCGCCCGTCGATCGCTGCTTTGCAACAGCAATTGAGCCCGGTAACGGCCGGCCCTGCGCGCCATCGGCGCATCGACCGGACCGAGGATACGCAGGGTCTCGTCGGCCCGATCGGCGACAGACTGCCTCGCAATTTCCAGGAACCCGAGGGCATCGCTGTGGCGATGCGCGGCAGACCGAATTAATGCGAGCCGGGTGAATGGCGGCCAACGCGTGACTTCGCGCTCGGCCAGCGCCTCGTCGGCAACCTGGCTGTAGCCGCCCGTGATCAACGTTGACCAGAACGGGTGCTCCGGGAACGCGGTCTGAATCAGGACTTCGCCACGGCGGCTTTCGCGGCCGGCGCGGCCGGCGACCTGTACGATCGACTGCGCCATGCGTTCGGCGCTTCTGAAGTCGGTGCCAAATAAACCCTGGTCGGCGTTAACAATGCCCACCAGCGAGAGCTTTGGAAAATGGTGGCCCTTGGAAAGCATCTGTGTACCTACAAGGATGTCCGCGTCGCCTTCCGTTGCCTGTTCGAGCACCTCGTGCATTGCGCCCTTGCGTTTCGTGCTGTCGCTATCAACGCGCGTGATCGAATGTCCCGGAAATTGGGCACGCAATGCCTCTTCCAGTCGCTGCGTGCCTTCGCCGAGGGGCTTGACCACTTCTCCGCACTCGCCACAACGTGTGTCGAGCGAACGGCAAGCGCCGCAATGATGACAGCGCAGTTGATTGCTGTGCGCATGAACCGTGAGGCGGGAATCGCAGCGATCGCAGCCGGCCATATGCCCGCAACTGGCACAGATGAGCGTCGGGGCGAATCCGCGTCGGTTAAGAAAAATCAGTGCCTGTCCACCCGCCGTGAGATGGTCGTTAATCGCCTCCCTGAGAGGCTCGCTGATTCCATCTGTGGCGGGCGTACGGATTGTGTCGATCAGGCGGATAGTCGGCGGCTGCGCGCCACCGGCGCGAACCGGCAAGCGGATGTGCCTGTACGTTCCTTCGCGACAGTGCTGCAGCATCTCCAGTGTCGGCGTTGCCGTCCCGAGAATGACCGGGACATCGAGGTGTTTCGCACGCACGATCGCCAGGTCCCGGGCCGAGTAACGCAGTCCCTCCTGCTGTTTGAAGGAGTGGTCGTGCTCTTCATCAACGACAATCAAACCAGGGTTTTTCAACGGCGTGAAAATCGCCGAGCGTGTTCCAACCACGAGGTGCGCTGCGCCGGAGCGTGCTGCGCGCCATGCGGTCAATCGTTCGATGTCGGTCAGCCCCGAGTGCAACAACGCCGGTTCGATACCCAGGCGATCCCGAAGTCGGGCGACGAGCTGCGGCGTCAGTCCGATCTCGGGCGCAAGAACGAGTACCTGTTTTCCCTGCTCGATCATATCCCGCATGCGCTGCAGGTAAATCTCGGTTTTGCCGCTGCCCGTAACGCCGTCAACCAGGTAGGCCGCGAAATTATCGCTGGCGCGCAAGATGGCGACCGCCTTTTGCTGATCGTCATTGAGGACCAGGTTATTTGTTGCAGGAATCGCCAGCGTTTCGTCGAAGTCGTCGGAACGCACTTCGAAACGGGCGATGTGACCTTTCTCGAACAGCGCTTTTGCGACGCGACGCCAACTTGGCAGCTCTTCGGTCAAGCGGTCAGCGTCGATACCGTCGCCCCCGGCGTCGATCAGGAATTCGAGCAACTCGGCCTGCCTGGGCGCCCGTCTCGCCAGTGCTTCGATGTCCTGGGATTGACCCAGATCGGAAACGGCGATGGTCTCCACGGTTGGATGCAGTGCTTTGCCTTGCCGAAGTAGCGCGGGCAAGGCGGCTGCGACGACCTCACCGATGGGATGGTGGTAGTAGTCGCTGGTAAAGCGGATCAATCGCAGATCCACCGCGGCCAGCAGGGACGATTCATCGAGGGTCGCATCGCAGCGTCGGATCTTGCCTGCTGGCAAGGAGGACTCATCCGAGTGCCCCAGCACCAGCCCGACCTGCTGGCGACGGCCGAACGGCACAAGCACCCGGCACCCCGGCGCCGGGGGGGCACCGGTGCTGGGCGGCAAATAGTCGAACTCCCGTGACAAAGGCACGTTTACAGCGACATTGAGTATGGGGCCGTCGTTAATCAGGGATCACCCAGCAGTTTTACATAATATGGCAAAATGGCCTCGGGCCCTGTCAACCGGGACCGCAGCTCGGCCGTTAAACCAAGGAAGACAAGTTAGATGACCTCGTCGTGGAGTCAAGAGATATGGACGTCAGCACCGCGGTTTTTGCGGTATCTTGTTCCGGCACGCCAATAACAGGGACGCGAGCACTGCAAAAAGAACGGCAACTCAACCAGTTTCTGGCCGAGGTGGAGCGGCGTGCGCTGCGTATCGCGGAGATCGGTATTCGGGATCGCGACGAGGCCCTGGACCTTGTCCAGGACGCCATGATCAAGCTGGTGCGCAGCTACTCGGAGCGCAGCCGCGAGGAATGGGCGCCGCTGTTTTATCGCATTTTGCAGAATGGCGTTCGTGACTGGCATCGTCGCCAGGCCGTGCGTAACCGCATCATGGTCTGGTTTGGCAAGAAGCCCTCGGACGACAACGACTACGACGTGATTGCGGCGGCGCCCGATCCGATTGGACGGGCGCCTGAAGAGGAGCTCTCGAACAGCGAGGCCATGCAAAGTCTTGAAACCGCCGTGTATGACCTGCCCTCGCGACAGCGTGAAGCATTCATGTTGCGCATGTTTGAGGGCCTGGATGTTGCCGGAACCGCGGTGGCGATGGGCTGCAGTGAGGGAAGTGTGAAGACACACTACTCGCGAGCGATACATACGTTGCGGGAACAGTTGGAAGAACACAGGCCCCAGGAGTACGGGTCCCAGGAAGGAAAATGATGAACAAACCGGACGATACATTTGAGCAGCAAGCGAAAGCCACTTTCGACGAATCTGTTGACAAGTTGGACGCTGCGACATTGTCGAGGCTGAATCGCAGTCGTCATAAGGCGCTTGCTGAATTACAACGCCCAAGACGTCAGTGGACACACTGGATGCCGGCGACAGGTGTTGCCGCGGCCGTGCTGGTCGCCGTAATGATGCTGCAGAGTCCAACGGCGGTAGACGATTTTCCCGCCGCGGCGAATGTGACCGATATGGAAATTCTGCTGGGTGAGGACAGTATCGAGATGCTCGAGGACCTTGAATTTTACAGCTGGATAGACACTGCGGACATGGATAGCGATGTCGGCTAGGCACACATTGGAAGCGTTGACGTGCGGAATCCTGTTGGGCAGCGGCGGCCTGGTGTGTGCTGAGGAGGAAAGCGTGCCGGACATGGAGTTCCTGGAATACCTCGGCATGTGGGAAGAATCAGATGAAGACTGGCTGATCCTCGATGAAGCGATGACGACCGGTGATCAAGAACGGAGCGATCCCGTACCGGAAGGTAAAGAATCGATGGAGAAAGAAGATGAACGTTAAGACGAAGGTCATGACAATAGTCACGGTTACCGCGATGCTGATTTTCGGCACGGCTATTGCCCAGGAAGACGGCATCAGCTGGGACAGTTTGAGCGATGGTCAGCGCGAGGTTTTGAGCCAGCTCCAGGAGAGCTGGGATATGCTGCCGGCCGAGCGCCAGCTGAGATTGTCGAGGGGCGCCGATCGCTGGGATACCATGTCGCGGCAACAGCGTAAAGAAGCGCGGGAGCGATTTCGTGCCTGGCGTGACCTGGCGGACGATCGACGCGAACTGATCAGGGAGCGTGCGCAGATTTTCAGGAGCCTCCCGCCGGACGAGCAGGACCGAATTCGCAAGAACTTCCGCCACTATCGTGAGATGAACAGGGATCGCCGGAAGCAGCTCCGGGATCGCTACAAACGCATGACGCCCGAGCAACGACAGCGTTTGCGGGACCGCCTGGCAAAACGCCCTCGCCCGGCAGGTCGCGATTAGGCAGCCTTCGGAAAATGCTTATGATAAGGCCTCCGATTGGAGGCCTTTTTCTTTGTGCCCGCAGAAGGCGTTCGTTACACTGCCGCAGTCCAAATGGAGGCGTACGAATGAGAATCGGTGTTCCGAAAGAAATCCATGCAGGTGAGCGGCGTGTCGCGACAACGCCTGACGTCGCTGCCCAGCTAATCGAACTTGGATTTAGTGTCGCCGTCGAAACGAATGCTGGTGCCGCGGCCAGCTATTCGGATGACGCTTACAGGGAAGCTGGATGCCATGTCATGGACTCGAGCAGCGACCTGTGGATGCACGCCGACCTGATTCTCAAGGTCAGGGCGCCCGAGGGCGCCGAGACGGCAGCGCTGCGCTCCGACCAGACGCTTATCAGTTTCTTATGGCCGGGCCAAAACCCGGAACTAGTCGAGCAGTTGACCGAAAGCGGCGCGACGGTGATGGCGATGGATAGTGTGCCGCGTATCTCCCGTGCGCAGAAAATGGATGCGCTGAGTTCAATGGCTAATATCGCGGGTTACCGCGCAGTCGTGGAAGCTGCTCAACATTTCGGTCGTTTTTTCACGGGGCAAATCACGGCGGCAGGCAAGGTGCCGCCGGCGAAAGTGATGGTCATCGGCGCCGGTGTTGCGGGGTTGGCGGCCATCGGAGCGGCGAAGAGTATGGGCGCCATCGTTCGCGCATTCGACACTCGCCCCGAAGTGAAAGAGCAGGTCGAGAGCATGGACGCCGAATTCCTGATGCTCGATTTCGAAGATGACGAGGACGGTACAGGTGAAGGCGGCTACGCCAAAGTGATGAGCGAGGAGTTCATCAAAGCCGAAATGGCGCTGTTCGCCGAACAGGCGAAAGACGTCGATATCATCATTACCACGGCACTGATACCAGGCAAGCCTGCCCCCAGGCTGATCACGGCAGAAATGGTGCGGTCGATGAACGATGGCAGCGTGATCGTCGACCTTGCGGCCGAGCAAGGTGGTAACTGCGAGCTCACGAAACCCGATGAGGTTGTGCAGGTAAACGGCGTTTCGATTATCGGATATACGGATTTGCCGAGTCGACTGGCCACCCAGTCCAGCCAGCTGTATGCGACCAACCTTAAGCACTTGATTACGGACCTTACGCCTGAAAAGGACGGCAAGATCGTCGTAGATTTCGAAGACGAGGTCGTCCGTGGTGCAACCGTTTGCAAGGATGGCGAAACAACATGGCCGCCACCCGCACCAAAACTTTCCGCGGCACCGCCAAAAGTGGAACCGGCGCCAGCACCGGTTGTCGCGCCGGAGAAGAAACGCTCGGTTATCGGGCCGATTGTTGCAGCCATTGTTGGCGGGGCCGCGCTACTGGGCCTGGGTGCGGTTGCACCGGAATCATTCATGGCGCACTTCACGGTGTTCGTCCTGGCTTGTTTTGTCGGCTACATGGTGATCTGGAACGTATCGCCGGCGCTACACACACCGTTGATGAGCGTCACGAATGCGATCTCCAGCATCATTGTCATCGGCGCACTTTTGCAAATCAGCTCGACGGACAAAGTGATCATGTGGGTTGCTTTGGCCACGGTGCTGATAACGAGCATTAATATCGCCGGCGGTTTTGCCGTCACGCGCCGCATGCTCGAGATGTTCAGGAAGTGAGGTCGATATGATTCCTACAGGCGTAGTCACCGTATCCTACATCGTAGCGACGGTACTCTTCATACTGGCACTGGGCGGACTTTCCAACCAGGAGACTGCCCGGCGCGGCAACTGGTATGGCATCTTCGGAATGAGCATCGCCCTGCTCGCAACGATTTTCAGCGAAAACGTAACGCAGAACTTCGGCTGGCTCATTGTGGCACTGCTTATCGGCGGCAGTATCGGCCTGGTACTCGCGCGGCGCGTGCAGATGACGCAAATGCCGGAGCTTGTCGCCGTTCTGCACAGCCTTGTCGGCCTTGCAGCTGTGGCCGTCGGATTCGCAAGCTTCATGGACCCGCACAAGGATTTTGTTGGCGTCGACCTGACGATTCACGACATCGAGACCTACCTGGGTATCCTGATTGGCGCTGTTACATTTTCGGGATCCGTGATCGCGTTCGGCAAACTGTCGGGCCGTATCGGCGGCAGCCCGCTGCTGCTGCCAGCGCGTCATTGGATGAACCTCGCATTGTTGATAGGCGCAATCTGGTTTGGTCGTGAATTCGTACTGCAGTCTGCAGCTGGCGGTGGCATAACTCCGCTCATAGTTATGACGGTTATCGCGCTGCTATTTGGCATTCACATGGTGATGGCGATCGGTGGCGCGGACATGCCCGTCGTTGTCTCGATGCTCAACAGTTACTCCGGGTGGGCCGCCTCCGCGACCGGTTTCATGCTCAACAACGACCTCCTGATCGTCACGGGCGCCCTGGTCGGCTCGAGCGGCGCGATCCTGAGTTACATCATGTGCCGTGCGATGAATCGCCGCTTTATCGCCGTCATCGCCGGCGGATTCGGTACCGGCGGTGGAACGCCGGTGAGTACTGGTGCGCAGGATCAGGGCGAGGTCTATCCGATCGATCCGCAGGAAACGGCGGCTTTGCTGGCCGGCGCCAAAGAGGTCATGATCGTTCCCGGTTATGGAATGGCGGTCGCGCAGGCGCAGCACACGGTCTTTGAGATTACGCGGGTCCTGCGGGAAAAGGGTGTCAATGTTCGATTCGGTATTCACCCGGTTGCGGGCCGCATGCCGGGCCATATGAACGTATTGCTCGCCGAGGCAAGAGTGCCCTATGACATCGTTTTCGAAATGGACGAAGTCAACGACGACTTTCCGGATGTCGATGTCTCGGTCGTGATCGGCGCAAACGACATCGTGAATCCATCTGCACAGGAAGAGCCGGACAGCCCGATTGCGGGCATGCCGGTGCTCGAAGTCTGGAAGGGCTCGACATCTATTGTGCTAAAACGCAGTATGGCAACGGGTTACGCCGGCGTTCAAAATCCGCTGTTCTTCAAGGAAAATACGCGCATGTTGTTCGGTGACGCGAAAGAAACCCTGGACGAGGTTTTGAAGGCGCTCTAGAGGTAGGTCATAATCGGGCCGTAATTAAGCAGCTCATACGAGGCACGATTCCCCGGAGGGGACCAGTATGCTCGCAGGACTCGCATCCGATATTTCGCAACAGGTCTTGAGGACCGACGTTGCCGGAATGCCGCTCGAGTGGATTGACTACCGCGAAGCGGTACGTCTATACCACGCCGAGCAGGTTGCCTATGACTGCGGTACTCGCCTTTACTCGGTTTTTGGTGGATACAGCTCTGTAGACGGCCGGCGAAGTCGCATCGACGTCAACTCGATCATCGCAACGCACGGCACGAGCAAAAGCCTCTCGCGAAACCGCGACAAGTATGTACCACCATTGAACAATCGGACCCTGTTCAAACGCGACGCAAACCTTTGTCTCTACTGTGGCATGCGTTACATGACACGCGATCTGACCCGGGATCACATAACACCGGTCTCGCAAGGGGGTCGCGATTCCTGGAACAATGTCGCCACGGCATGCCGTCGTTGCAACAACTACAAGGGCGGCCGCACGCCCGAGCAAGCGGCGTTGCAGCTGATCGCCGTACCGTTCACCCCTAATTATGCCGAGTACATCTACCTGAAAGGTCGACGCGTACTGGCCGACCAGATGCAGTATCTGCTGGCGCATATCCCGCGCTCCAGTCCATTGCATGCACGTTTGAGAGATCATCTTTCGAGCGGCGAAGAGATTGTCGAAGTGCACTTCCACGACTGATGCAATACCTGATTGACGCCAGCGTTTACGTCTTTCGCGCCTACTATTCCATGCCCGATGACATGGTCGATGACAGCGGTAATCCCATCAACGCGCTCTACGGCTTCTGCCGCTTCATAGGCGACTTCATGGAAAATGTAACGCCGGAATACGTGGCCGTATTGTTCGATGAGAGCCTGTCGAAGTCATTTCGTACCGAAATCTATCCCGAATACAAAGCCAACCGGGACCCTGCACCACCCGAGCTCAAGCGGCAGTTTGAGCAGTGCCGCCGCTACGTACGGGCGCTCGGCATCATGGAGCATGCGAGTCCATCGTACGAGGCGGATGACCTGATAGGAACCCTGGTCGAACACGGACGTCGCAAAGGCCGGCCGTCGACGATCGTGACCCGCGACAAAGACCTGACCCAGTTGTTGGGGAAGGAAGACGTGTTCTGGGATTTCGCGGGTAAAGGCAAACTGCGGTACGAGGAAATTCCCGAGTCGTTTGGCGTGTGGCCAGAACAGATCGCCGATTTTCTTGCGCTGGCTGGTGACGCCGTCGACAACATCAAGGGTGTTCCGGGCGTCGGCAAGAAAACGGCAACCGTCCTGCTGCAACACTTCGGCAGCCTTGACGAGATCTATGACAACCTCGACAGGGTTCATGAGGTCAATGTGCGCGGTGCGAAGACGCTGGGCACCAGGCTCGAAACGCACAGAGACGACGCGATGCTGGCGCGCCGTTTGACCGGAATTGCCTGCGACGCGCCTTTTGAGGGGGCCGAGGCAGCGATGCAGCCGTCTGCCCCGAGACTGGGGGAGATCAACGCATTGTTCGATGAGGCAGGCATCGGTACGGCGCTTCGCCGACAGGCAGAGCGTGTGTCCGATATCTACCGGCACTAGTTGTCGCTCCGGCCATGCCTGACTGGTCATCAATAACTCAACACCTTGGAGAAGCCGGCATACCGCTCAAGCCTGCGGCGACGCCGCGGCCCGTGGGCGGCGGTGATATCAGCGCCGCGTGGCACCTCGATACCGAGGGCGGTGGTGTCTTTCTCAAGACCGGCCCCGTCGTGACAAGCGACATGTTTGCGGCTGAGGCAGAAGGTCTGTCCGAGATCGCGCTGGCGAAAGCCGTACGTGTTCCCGAAGTGCTTGCCGTCGGACAAACCGCAGACACCGCATTCCTGGCGCTGGAATGGTTGCCCTTCGAGCGGCCGGGCAAAACGTGCGAGGAACGGTTCGGCAAGCAGCTGGCGGACATGCATCGCACGACCAGGGACCGTTTCGGCTGGCATCGTGACAACACCATCGGGCTGACGCCACAATACAATTGCTGGTCAGCAGATTGGGTAGCGTTTTTTCGAGATCATCGTCTTGTTTATCAGCTCAAGCTCGCAGCAAAAAACGGCTATACGGGAGAGTTACAGCAGCAAGGGCTTCGCTTGCTGGAGCGACTGCCGGCATTGTTCGACAACTACGCGCCGTTGCCGTCGTTGTTGCATGGTGATCTGTGGGGGGGTAACTGGGCCAGCAGCGGAGGCGAACCGGTAATTTTTGATCCGGCGGTCTACTACGGCGATCGCGAAACGGATCTCGCGATGACTAGGTTGTTCGGTGGTTTCGGGCGCGCTTTTTACGAAGCTTACGAAGCGGCGTGGTCGTTAGACCCCGGCAGCGCCAGTCGACAGGATCTTTACCAGCTTTATCACGTGCTGAATCACCTCAACCTGTTTGGCGGCGGCTATTACAGTCGTGCGCTGGCGCTGATCAGGGCCCTGTTATAGGGTGCTGCGAAAGGAGAAAAGCGTGAACAAAACGATAGTGGCCATAGCCGTCATGATCCTGGTGGCAGCCCTGGCGCTGACACAAATCGCCATGCGCGACGATGATGGGCCGGGCGTTATTGTCGATCGCCTCGGGCGTATTGACTCGGCGATTAACGCAGAGATAGAAATCGGCGGGATAGCGGGTGCGGTCGCGCTGATCCTGAGAAATGGCGACGTCGTCTATCACAAGAGCTTTGGTCTTGCAGACATTGAGTCTAAGGCGCCCATGCGAACTGACAGCATCTTCCGCATCGCGTCGATGACGAAGGCGATAACCTCGGTCGCAGCGATGGTGTTATATGAGCAGGGTCACTTTCAATTAAATGACCCGGTCGCAAAATACCTTCCGGAATTTGCACAAATGAGTGTGATTTCCGGCGTTGACGAAGAAGGCAATGTGACGGCAACTGTTTCCGCGACAAGACCGATAAAGATCATCGATTTAATGACACATACCTCCGGGATTGGCTACCCGTTTATCCCAAGCAAAGTGCAGAGGTCCTACCGCGACGCAGGGCTCATCGACGGGTTGACGGTCAAGGACCTCAAGCTCGCTTCGCAAATGAAAGTGCTCGCGACTCAGCCGCTGCTCTTCGAGCCCGGTTCGGCGTTCGCCTACGGTCTCAGCACCGATGTTCTCGGATACCTCGTCGAAGTCGTCAGCGGCAAACCGCTCGATCAATTTCTTAGGGAAGAGATATTCGATCCGCTGGGAATGAACGACACGTATTTTTACCTGCCGGACAACAAGGCAGGCCGTCTTGTCACCCTCTATAACGTGGTCGATGACGTCGGCCTGGTTGCGCATGAGGGTAGTGGAACGGACATAGAAGTAAACGATGCGCTTTATCCGATTATTGGTGCGAAGACCTATTTTTCCGGGGGCGCCGGATTATCGTCAACGGCGCATGATTACGGCCTTTTCCTGCAGATGCTGCTGAACGATGGCGAATTCGACGGTGCCAGGATTCTCGGCCGCAAGTCGGTTGAACTGATGCGCACGGGACGGGTTGACTGGGACGGTGATGATATTCCCGATTTTGGCCTGGGATTTGCGGTCGTATCGGATCTGGGCAGGAACGGTGAACTTGCGTCGCCCGGTGCCTATGCCTGGGGCGGGGCGTTTGATACGCCTTACTGGATAGATCCGCATGAAGACCTGATTGGGGTTTACATGTCGCAGGCCCGGCCGACCAACTCTGACCTGAGCGCGAGATTCAAAACGCTTGTTTACCAGGCACTGGAATAGCGAGGTGGCTTCGCCTAGCCCGGCAAGGTGCTGAAGTGATCGGTCTCCTCTACCTCGTAGGACTCGCCGAGAAAGTCCTCTTCGAAGACATACAACATTGTGCCCTCAGGCGCCCTGATTGCAACGAACGCGCCCTCGAAGCCCGGGAATTTCTCGAAGTCCATGCCGTTCTGTTTGAGGAGATGCATCAAATGTGGACGATCGGCGCACTTGAACGACAAGGAAGGTCCTTCTAACGCAATACTCTCGGAAAGGCCGAGAGGAACTCCGTTGGCATCGAAACGCATGTGCGTTGTCGGCTCTTCGCGCATATGCAGCAAAGTCGGTGCGATAGGCGCCCAGAATTGCGCGGCCCTCAAGGTGTCACGAACAGGCAGCGTCAGTTCCAGCAAGCTGCCACATAGCGAGTCCCTCTCCGCTTCCTCGCTCGCGTGAAACGTGCGTGCTTCGACCATGCGGACCATGTGCCCGTCGCGATCAGCAAAACCGACTTCATTGAAAGAATCTTCACCAAGCTGCATGACGCTGAAATTGAAACCGTGATCGGTCATCTTGCGTGCACGCTTCGCGAGATTCTGTTGTACGAATGTGACGGCGGGCGAGTCAAATTCGCGGTCGTGCAGGCCTATGTTGAGCTCTCCATCGCTGACGACGGCATACTTGTGTGCCCAGACATCGCCGATTTCGAGCTCGACAAACCCGAGTGTCTTGTAGAATTGCAGCGACTCGAGAACGTCCGGGGTCTGCACGGAAAACTCCAGAAAATGACCCAGGGTGCTCATCTCGAAGCTCCCATCGCAAGGGCGCGTTCACGGCATGCCGTGTCGTCGGAGTAAGACCGGGGCCAGCCGCCGAGATGCCGCTCAATAAGATCAGCCAGGAAGCGCACATGATCGTCGCGTGCGTTCAGCGCGGGTATGTAATGCAGCGATTCTCCGCCCGACTCAAGAAACAGTTCCGCATTTTGCATCGCAATCTCCTCGAGCGTTTCGAGACAGTCCGTGGAAAAACCGGGGCAGACGACATCAAGACGGTCAAGGCCTTGCTGACCAAGCTCGACAATGGTTTCGTCGGTGTAGGGGCGCAGCCACTCTTGACGCCCCACGCGGGACTGAAACGACAGAATCCACTCGTCGTCGCCAAGCTCGAGCGCGGCGGCGACAAGTCGCGCCGTCTTCCGGCACTGACAGTGGTACGGGTCCCCTTTCAGAAGGGTGCTTCTCGGCAGACCGTGGAAAGAGAACATCAGGCGCGTGCCGCGGCCTCCCTGTTTCCAGAACTCGCGGATGCTGGCGGCCAGCGAGTCGATGTAGCCCGGCTCGTCGTGGTATTGGTTGATAATGCGAAGTTCGGGTATCCAGCGCAGGGCGTTCAGCTTGCGAGCAACGGCGTCGAACACGGATGCCGTTGTCGTGCCCGAGTATTGTGGGTACATCGGCAGCACCAGGAGTCGCCGGGCCCCTTTGGCAAGCAGGCGGTCGATTGCGCTATCGATAGAGGGCTCGCCGTAGCTCATGGCCAGTTCGACGTTCGCGGTCTCGTGCAGTTGTGCCTGGATTCCATCGGCAATCGCTTTCGAAAAGATCATCAATGGCGAGCCATCGTCAGTCCAGATCTTCTGGTAGGCAGCTGCCGATCTGGACGGGCGAATTCGCAGAATTACGCCATTAAGAATCAGCCACCAAAGCCAGCGCGGATACTCGATGACGCGCGGGTCCGAGAGGAACTGCTTGAGGAAGCGGCGAACAGCGGACGACGTTGGCTCCTCGGGCGTACCCAGGTTGACGAGCAGGATGCCTGTCGATTCTGATTGCCCGTGTTCAAAGTCGGGTGTTGATTGGTAGGTTGGCATAAGCCCGGAAGCCAGCAACAGACGCGATCAACAGTACTGCAAAGGCAACCCCGGCGCCAGCCGATGAGGCTATAATTGCTTGTCTTACTTGACATTTGTCAGAAGAAATTCAAATGAATGAATTGTCCGAAAGCAAAAACGACTCCTCCGATCGCTGGACGCTGGTCCGCGACATCGCCGTTCTTCAGGTAAAGCTCGTCGTCGATGGGCTGCGCGACCTGATTCTTGTGCCCGCGTCGCTGATTGCGGGAATAGTCAGCCTCGCGTCCAGTGCCGACGGGCGGCCAGGGGACCAGTTCTATCAATTGCTCGGTATGGGCAAACAAAGTGAGCACTGGATCAATTTGTTCGGCGCCTTGCGGAACGCCCCACCTGAGCTGCAACCCTTCCGGGAGTTTCCAGAGGCTGGTATTGACGACCTCGTCGGTCGATTGGAAACGTTTGTTGTCGACGAACATCGAAAGGGCGGCATAACCGCGCAGGCGAAAGCGCGCCTGGACAAGGTGATTGACGCGATTGGCCGCGGCCCCGGCACAAAGGAAGGGGACGGCTAGGCCCTCAGTTTTTCTCTACGTCACGCCCGGAGAGAAGGTCGTCGAGGGAAGGCGGCGGATGATCGGGCCCCATTCGCCCGGATTTGAGCCGACCGAGATATTCCTTGTAAGCACGCATTGCCTGGTAACCGAAAAGCCAGCAAATCGGAATATTCACAAATAACAAAACGGCGGTACCGATTCCCGTCACATTGTCGAGATCGGTATCGGTCTGCACGAAACCGAGCGTCGCGACAACAATCAGCAGGCAATAAACCAGCTTGTAACCCGGCACAGCTTTCTCGCCCGCGAGAAAGACAACGCCCTGCTCACCGTAGTAACCCCAGGAGATCATCGTTGATACCGCAAAAAACCATGCGGCGACCGAGATCAGCCATTTCCCGAGGCCCGGCCACACGGTATCGAAAGCTTTGGCAGTCAGGGTCGCGCCAATGTAATTCCGGTAAAGGCCATCGCCGACGATCGTTGGCATAGTGGGCCCGACAAAGGTATCCCAGGCTGTCGAGTAGCCGGAATCACTGCCGAAAACCGTACCCTCGATACGGTGAAACGGCAGGCCGGTTTTCTCGTTGTCGTGCGCTTCGATGACCATTGTGGCCTTGTTTCCGGCAATCCAGTCATCGCCCGGCAGCGGCGTATCGGCGAACAGCCAGCCGCCCTCCGTCTGCGTGGCAACGGGGAGCGGATCGAGCGGAACATCCGGCGCACGATTCCAGATACCTGTCGCAAGAATAATAAGTGCCGTAAACGTGCAGACTACGATCGTGTCGATGAAGGGTTCCAGGCCGGCGACGATCCCTTCGCGGACCGGTTCGTCGGTCTTGGCGGCCGAGTGCGCAATCGGTGAAGAGCCCTGTCCCGCTTCGTTCGAAAACACCGCGCGCTTGAGGCCAAACAGGAAAGCAGAGGCTGCCGTGCCGCCAATGAATGCACCGCCGGCCTCAGTCGGCACGAAAGCCGATTTTACGATCAGTACCAACAGGCCCGGTATTTCGCCAATGTGTATGGCGAGTACGTAGCTCCCAGCCACCAGGTAAAGGGCCACCATCATGGGAACCAGGGTGCCGGTCACTTTGCCGATACGTTTAATGCCGCCGATAATGACAGCACCCACAATCACGGCCAGTACGATACCCGTGATCCAACTCGGAACCGAAAAATATTCTTCGGTTAATTCACCCACGTTCCAGGCCTGGAACATGTTGCCGCCGGTTGCCGTAGAGACGAGGAGACAAACGCAAAAGATACCGCCCAAAGTTCTCCCGAGCCGCGGCATGCCTCTGCGCTCCAAAGCCTTGGCGGCGACCCACATGGGTCCGCCGTGAGGATTGTCAGGATCGTCGGTGTTGCGATACAACATCGACATCGTTACCTCGGTGAGCTTGATCGACATGCCCAGAAAGGCGATGACCCACATCCAGAACATGGCGCCGGGCCCGCCGAGGGCAATCGCCAGTGCGACTCCGCCGATATTGCCGAGTCCGACGGTCGCGGACAACGCGGCCGACAGGGCCTGGAAGTGATTGATGGCGCCCGGGTCGTCGGGATCGTCGTAGACACCGCGCAAAACCGTGCTTCCGTGAGTGAGGGCGCGGTACTGTGAGAATCCGCTCCAGATCGTAAACAGGAGGCCGGTCGCGACGATCGCGTACAGCACGTACTCGTGCCAAAGAAGACCATTGATCGTGGCGAGCAGCCCGCTAATGTCTCCCATCAGGTTTGCCGTATCTCGATCAGTTGGCCTCCATGATTGCCGAGATACCCATGCCGCCCGCTGTACATATCGAAATCAGGCCGCGGCCGGAGCCTTTTTCCTGCAGCATTTTCGCCATGGCGCCGATGATTCGGGCACCAGTTGCCGCGAATGGATGGCCAATCGCAATACTGCCGCCCTTCGTATTGAGCCGTGACAAATCGATCGGACCCATGGGTTCACTTCGGCCGAGTTTGCTGCGGCAGAACTCTTCAGACTGCCACGCCTTGAGTGTGGCGATGGTCTGCGCCGCAAACGCCTCATGAATCTCATAGAAATCGAAATCCTGCAAATTGAGGTTAGCCTGCTTGAGCATATCCGAGACCGCATACGCGGGCGCCATCAACAGCCCTTCCTCATCGATGAAATTGACCGCTGCGACCTTGGCAAATGTCAGGTACGCCATGACAGGCAGGTTTTTCTGGCGCGCCCAGTCTTCCGATGCCAGCAGCACAGCCGCGGCACCATCAGTCAGCGGCGTGCTGTTGCCCGCGGTCATCGTGCCTTCGCCGGTTCGGTCGAAAACCGGCTTCAAAGTGCTTAGTTTCTCAAACGTCGTATCGCGCCGGATGTTGTTGTCTTCCTCAACATCCATGAATGGCACGATAATGTCGTCATACCATCCGGCATCATAAGCCGCGGCCGCCTTGATGTGACTGGCGAGAGCCAACTGGTCCTGGTGTTCTCTCTGTACGTCCCACTGCTTGGCGGTGATCTCGGTACTTTCACCCATGGAAAGCTTGGTGCGCGGCTCCTCGACACCGGGCAACACGGGCTTGAAATGTTTGGGGCGAATACGCAACAGCGGTTTGATGCGGCCCATCAGCGAGCGCGAACGGTGGATCTCGAGCAGGATGCTGCGATAGTCGTCGGGATAAACGATCGGCGCGTCACTGACCGTGTCTGTGCCGCCCGCCATGCCGGCTTCGATCTGGCCGAGGGCGATCTTGTTGGCAATCATGATGGCGGCTTCGATGCTGGTGCCGCAGGCGCGCTGCATGTCCACGCCCGGCGTCCGCAGAGACAGGCGGGAGTCAATAACGCACTCGCGAGCGAGGTTCCAGTCTTTCGAGTGTTTGATAACCGCGCCGAGGGCCACGTCGCCTAATGTTTGTCCCCTGAGGTCAAACTTGTCGACCAGCCCACACAATGCCGCCACCATAAGATCCTGGTTCGAACAGTCTTTGTAGGCCGTGTGGGATCGACAGAACGGAATTCGCGCTCCACCGACTATCGCAACTCGAATGGCTCGTCCATCGTGCAACATACCTGTCTCCGTTTATTATTGTGACTCAGGGCGCGTCGCAACTTTACACCATCCAAGGACTTCACCTCTAGGTTAAGATGCCGCTCATGAGGGCAAGACACGACAGCGGTTGGCGCGTGCAGGCGAAATCGCTGTTGCGACTCGGTGGCCCACTTATTGTCAACAACCTGGCGGTCGCCGGCATGCAGTTTGCGGACACGGTCATGGCTGGCCAGCTCGGGGCCGATGCACTGGCAGCGGTTGCCGTTGGTGGCAGCGTCTGGATGTTGGGGTTTTCATTCTGCCTCGGGTTGCTGATGGCGATCTCGCCGATCGTCGCGCGACATTTCGGTGCCGGCGATCACGGGCAGATCGGGCGGTACACGCGGCAGGGTATTTATCTTGGTCTTGGGCTGGGCATTCCCCTGATCCTGATCGGCCAGTTTGCGGTTGATCCACTATTGACGCTGATCGGTATCGATTCGGAGTTTCGCGATCTGACGGTCGGGTATGTCGCAGCAATACTGTTCGGTGCACCGGGCATTTTCATTTTCCTCGCACTCAGGTTTACGACAGAGGGCATCGGCCACACGCGCCCGATAATGTTCACCTCGGTATTTTCGCTGGTCTGTAACGTGTTCTTGAATTACGTGCTGATGTTCGGCAAGTTCGGGGCGCCGGCGATGGGGGCCGTCGGCTGTGGCATAGCCAGCGCGATAACGATGTGGATCGTGGCGCTGGCGCTTGGCACACACATTGTCATCAGCAAGCATTATCGGCCATTCAAAATATTCTCACGAGTCGCGCCGCTACGATTGTCGGCGCTCACTGAAATTGTATTTCTTGGCGTGCCTATCGCGATCACAATTACAGCTGAGGCGGGGTTGTTCGCAGCTGTTTCCATTCTCATGGGTACCAGGGGCACGGAAATAACGGCGGCACACCAGATAGCGATCAACTTTTCGGCAACGATGTTCATGATCCCGCTGGCAATGAGTTCGGCAACAACCGTGCAGGTGGGCCAGCGTATCGGCGCCGGCGACATGCAAGGCGCAAGAATCAGTGGTGCGGTCGGTATCGGTCTGTGTGCGTCCTTCATGGCCCTCTCGGCCATATTCCTGTTGGTTTTCAGGGATGCCGTGGTCGATTTGTATACGGATGATCCCGCCGTCAGGGGTATAGCGATCAGCCTGCTGCTGATGGCCGCAATTTTCCAGGTTGCTGACGGGGTGCAGATTGGGGCAGCCGGCGCGCTGCGTGGCTACAAGGACACTCGAATTCCAATGGCCGTCAACATGTTCGCTTATTGGATCCTGGCATTTCCGCTGGCATTTCTTGCCGCGATTACATACAAGGCACCGCCGAACTATATCTGGGGCGGGTTCGTCGTTGGGCTGGGTGTCGCCGCCATATTATTGACATGGCGCTATTATCGCCTGTCGAAAATCAAGGCCTGAAGGATCTAGCCGCCGCCCTGACCGAATGTCGGGCTGTCGCCGGCCAGGTACTCATCTTCTTCGCGCGTGTTCTCGCGATTCAAGAGCGTGTTGCGATGCGGAAAGCGTCCAAACTGATCGATGATGTCTTTGTGCAGCTCCGCAAACTGTGCGACGGTCATGAAGGTCTCGCGGAGGGTTGGCGAGACAGTCTCGGCAAGGCGACGAAAAAGCTCGACTGATTTCGCCTGCACCTTGCGAGATTCCGCGTGCTGCAATGGCATAAAGAAAAATACTTTCTGGATTGCTGTCAGGCCCTTGTCCTTTTTTTCCATGGCGCCCTGCACGCACAATTTCAGTGCGAGCTGGTCTTTGGAGAAGGCGTTTGCCGTGCCGCGATAAATATTGCGGCGGAACTGGTCTATCAGAATGATCAATGCGAGTCGGCCATGCGGTTCCGTCCCCCAGTGATCGAGTTCGCCTTTGCTGGCCCTGGCCACGTCATTGGCAAATTCTTTCTGAATCTCGAGATCGAAAACCGGGTCCTCGCTGAACCAGATTTCCATGCGCTGGTCGATTTGCGGTGCGGAAAGCTCATGTTCCTTGAACCAGAATGACAGAATGGCCTCGATGCGAATCTGGTCATCATCGGTAATTGTGGCGTCCATACTCTCGCTCAGGAGTTTTACTGACATTTTTCCCATCCCAGCTGTCGCTTAAAGGCCAGTGTGCGGTGCCCGCACAATGCGAAGTGCGAACCCGGTCACAAAATGGGTCGAATGGTTCAATTGACGTACCGGATACCAGTAGACTTTAGCAGATGAAAGGCAAAGCAACCCGATATTGCGAATGGGACATGCTTCGTTGCTGGCTTCTCGCTGGCGTCGTGATAGTGCTGTTGTGCGCCTGTGGCCAGCCATCTACGGGCCCGGAAGAGCAGTTACGCGACTGGGTCAGCCGCGGTGTCACGGCAGCTGAGAACGGCGAGCGCCGCGTACTCGTTGGCATGATTTCGCCAGCCTATGCGGATGCCCGTGGCAACGACCGGGATCGCATTGAGAACATATTCAGGGCGTATTTCCTGCGCATGAATACTATCGAACTGCTAACGGCCATCGAAGAAATCAATGTCATCGGTGACTCGGCGGCAGAATTGTTGCTCACGGTGGGGATGGCGGGAACTCACGATGGTGTCTTCGGTTTCAGCGCCGACGCCTACCGGTTTTCGCTGGAGCTCGAGAAGGACGGCGATGACTGGGCGTTGATCTCGGCGCGTTGGGGGGAATTGGGCGAGGAGTTGCGATGAGAACCCTGGTTAGGAAGCTTGCTTTATCGTCTGTGATATTCGCGATTTGTCTTGGCGGCTGTGCGACGACGCTCGAGAACCTGGTACAGAGCCCGATCGTCGAGCTGAGAAATGTCCAGGTCGTGGGTCTTGGCTTCAACAGCCAGACTTTCCTGCTGTCGTTTGATGTCAGCAACCCGAATTCGTTTGCGCTTCCTGTCAGGTCCGTCAGTTATGGCATCAAGCTCGACGGGCAGCGCTTTGCGAGCGGCAAAACGCCCAGTGAATTCTCAGTGCCGGCAAACGGCGACACCAAATTCGCAATAAGCGTCGACCTGAACCTGCTGCAAACCGCACCGAAGCTTCTTTCGATCGTGCGCCAAAGCATCCGTGAAGACGTGACGTATGAACTCGAAGGAGTACTGGCCGTTGACGTTCCGTTCGCACCGGCCGTTTCCTACCGCAATGCCGGGACAATTCGTCTGAGCCCTCAAGGCCTGTAAGGATTGCCGCCGCGCTCCTCCTTTGTTGCGCCCCTTGGTTACGCGCGCAACAAATCACCGGGTTGCCGGGTCGAATGCGAGAATCCTTGGAAAACACAGGATTCTGCCCAAAAAAAAACGCTGTTTTCGACAGGCTTGAGTATCAGTGCGGGTTCCTGCTCTATACTAATGGGTTCGCGGCGCCCTGCGCCAAACCATTGTAACGAGTAAAAAAGGGGGGTGCTCGCGCGCTCCCGACGGCACGTATGACACAGCAAACCGCCAATTCCTTGTACGACCCCGCATTCGATCGCGATAGCTGTGGCTTTGGCCTGATTGCCAACCTGGACGATATGCCGAGTCACTGGGTTGTCGAAACCGCCATTTCCGCACTGGCACGATTGACGCACCGCGGTGCGGTCGCGGCAGACGGCAAGACGGGGGATGGTTGCGGCCTGCTGATCAAGTTCCCGAAGCATTTTCTTCGAACCGTTGGTGAAGAGTCAGGCTTGACATTAGCCAAGCGTTTCGCCGCAGGCACTGTGTTCCTGAGCCAAGAGGAATCAGTCGCGGACGACGCGCGCAAGGTCATCAGCGATGCTGTGGCGGAACTTGGCCTCGAAGTCGCGGGCTGGCGTACGGTCCCGATCGATGCGTCAGCTTGTGGTGAGCAAGCGCTGGCGACCCTGCCAGGAATCGAACAGGTCTATGTCAACGCGCCTGACAACATGCCGCGTGGCCGCTTCAACCGCCGCCTGTTTCTCGCGCGGCGCCGTGCGGAGAATCGGCTGACCGATCGCGAGACCTACATAGCAAGCCTGTCGTCAGTGACAATCAGCTACAAGGGCATGATCATGCCTGCAGCGTTGCCTGTGTTCTATCCCGATCTTAGAGATCCGCGACTCGAATCATCCGTCTGTGTATTTCATCAACGATTTTCCACGAATACGCTGCCCGAATGGCGGCTGGCACAACCGTTTCGTTTTCTCGCGCACAACGGCGAAATCAACACCATCCAGGGTAACCGTAACTGGGCGCTCGCACGTGCCAAGAACTTCCGCTCCGATAAACTCGATGACATATCCGATCTTGATCCGATCATCTCGCTAACCGGATCCGATTCATCGAGTCTCGACAACATGCTCGAAGTCCTGCGAGCCGGCGGTATGGACGTCATACAGGCCATGCGTATCCTGCTGCCACCGGCCTGGCAAACGGTGGACAACATCGACCCGGACGTGCGGGCTTTCTACGAGTTTTTCGACTGCCAGATGGAGCCCTGGGACGGGCCCGCGGGTATCGTGCTGACTGACGGTCGTTACGCGGCCTGCTGTCTTGATCGCAACGGGCTGCGTCCGGCTCGCTACGTGATATCCAAAGATCGCCATCTCACGGTTGCATCGGAGGTTGGCGTGTATGACTACGACGAAAAAGACATCGTCACCAAAGGTCGACTCGGCCCCGGTGAAATGCTCGCCGTAGACCTTGTAAACGGCGTCTTGCTGGATAATGACGACATCCACGACATATTGAAGACGCGCGCACCTTACAAGAAATGGCTAAAGCAAGGCATCAGGTATCTCGATTCCCAGCTCGTCGACACGGCGACGGCCGCCGAGCCCATGGAACCCGAAGTCCTCGCGACCTACCAGAAGATGTTCAACCTGACGCGCGAAGAACTCGCTGAGATCGTTGCCGTTCTTGCCAAGGCCGAAATGGAAGCGGTTGGTTCGATGGGCGATGACACGCCTATGGCCGTGCTGTCGAAGAAAATACGCTCACCATTCGACTACTTCAGGCAACAGTTTGCGCAGGTTACAAACCCGCCTATCGACTCATTGCGCGAACGTATCGTCATGTCGTTGCAGACCAATATCGGTCGTGAGTCGAGCTTGTTCGACATCGGTCCACAGCACGCCGAGCACGTCATTATCAACTCGCCTGTCTTGTCGCAGGCGAAATTGCGCCAGTTGCTGGGTCCCGACATGTTCGAGGACAGTTACAGGTTCATTGATCTCAATGTTGACGAGAACATGAGCTTGGTCGAAGCCCTCGACAAAATCTGCAGTGAGGCTGAGCAAGCTGTGCATGACGGTAATTTGCTGCTGCTGCTGAGCGATCGATATCTCGAGCAGGGCAAGATTCCGGTACATGCGCTGCTTGCGACAGGCGCCGTGCATCATCACCTGGTCAACGCAGGATTACGGTGCGACGCCAATATCATCGTCGAGACCGGTGTCGCGCGTGATTCACATCATGTCGCCTGCCTGATTGGCTACGGGGCTACCACGGTCTATCCGTACCTGGTTTACCAGTCGCTGCACGAGATCGCGCGACGCGGCAATGTCGGTAAACAGCAGCAGCTTGGTCGCAGTTACCGGCGCGGAATTCGCAAGGGCCTGTTCAAGATCATGTCGAAGATGGGTATTTCGTCGATCTCGAGCTACCGTGGCGCACAGCTGTTCGAAATCGTTGGCTTGCACAGCGAGATTGTCAATAAGTGCTTTAAAGGTACGACATCGCGCATACAGGGCAGCAACTTTGAAGATCTGATTAGCGATCAGAAAGCGCTGGCAGCATCCGCATGGGATCCGCGACTGTCGATCGAGCAGGGCGGCTTGTTCAAGTACGTGTATGACGGCGAGTACCATTGCTACAACCCGGATGTCATCGCGACGCTGCAGGCGGCCGTGCGATCGGGTGACTACGCGCATTACCAGGAGTATGCGCGGCTCGTTAATGAGCGCCCGGTTGCGACGCTTCGCGACCTGATGAAGATCACGCCGGCTGGCCCGGCCATACCACTTGACGAAGTTGAGTCAGTCGAGGAAATATTGCCGCGCTTCGACAGTGCCGGAATGTCGCTCGGTGCCCTGTCGCCCGAAGCACACGAAGCGCTCGCCATTGCCATGAATCGCATGGGCGGTCGTTCCAACTCGGGCGAGGGTGGCGAAGACCCCGCACGATACGGCAATGAACGAATGTCGAAGATCAAGCAGGTCGCGTCGGGACGGTTCGGCGTGACGGCGGAATATCTCATCAACGCTGAGGTCATCCAGATCAAGATTGCCCAGGGCGCGAAGCCGGGCGAAGGCGGGCAGCTACCCGGTCACAAGGTCAACGAAATGATCGCGAAGCTTCGTTATGCGAAGCCGGGCGTTGGCCTGATATCGCCGCCGCCGCATCACGACATTTATTCGATAGAAGACCTGGCGCAGCTGATTTTCGACCTGAAGCAGGTCAATCCTGATGCGCTGGTATCCGTGAAGCTCGTTGCCGAGCCCGGCGTTGGCACTATCGCCGCCGGAGTCGTCAAGGCCTACGCGGACCTCATTACGATCTCGGGTTACGACGGGGGCACGGGCGCCAGTCCCTTGA